>Ga0206130_10000316_pt1 | contig 84013 bp, 73 predicted proteins | sample Helgoland_Spring_9_FD_148637 | JGI IMG/M metagenome (GOLD analysis project Ga0206130, IMG submission 148637) | Pelagic subsurface seawater microbial communities from Kabeltonne, Helgoland, North Sea - Helgoland_Spring_Bloom_20160512_1 | ecosystem: Environmental > Aquatic > Marine > Epipelagic ... | reverse complement strand
GTTATAGCGCCCCTAAAAGCGACCACCACTGCTATCTATCAAACACTGCTACCTATCAAGCACTGGTATCTATCAAGCACTGGTATCTATCAAACACTGCTATCTATCAAGCACTGCTATCTATCAAACACTGCTATCTATCAAACACTGCTATCTATCAAGCACTGCTATCTATCAAACACTGCTACCTATCAAGCACTGGTATCTATCAAGCACTGGTACATAAAGCACTGGTATCTATCAAACACTGCTACCTAAAGCACTGCTACATAAAGCTCGGCTAACCAAAAATGTCCGCTATCTTTCAGGAAGAAGTTATCAATCTTCCCAGACCTATCGAGGCTTCCGCGCCGTACTCTCAATCACCATCAGCATCTGTTTGATCGTTCCGGGAAACTTCAGTTTCCACGCTTCTTGCTCTTTCACCAACGTATACACGACGATATCTGACCCCACATGATCCCCTTGAGACATCTTGAGCCGAATAACGATATGAACCATATCCTCGTTCTCTTGAATTTTTCCGATGATCTCTCTGGCTGTGAACTTAAGGTGTTGTGACCGCGCTGCTTTCAGGATTTCACTGGCAAGGGCGTTTAGATAAAACTCGGCCGGCGTGTTAGCGACTTCGTTCATGGAGACCTTGCGTCCGAAAACCCGACGTTGCAACCCATACTCACCAAAGTTGGCTTGATACTGAATCGATTCATCGATGGATTTTTTCAAGTTGTGCATACTCTCGCTATCCATCAACGAGTCAATGCCTATCAGATCCTGGTTGGTGAGCACAGCAAGATACTTGTCTAGCGTTCCCTCCGGGGTGCTTGCGGCAACCGCAACTGAATTCATCAAGACTGTACAAACAAAGGCGATCAGATAGTGCATAAGGGACCATTTACTAGAGGCAGTGTGGATAGTCTACCTGCTCTAGCCGTTCAATGTGAGCACCGTCAGACAATCGTTCTCAAGCAGCGAAAGTAGCCCCCGTGGCCTTACCTAAAACCATTTTATTGCCCTGTATTTCAGCGCCTCTGCGGGATTCTGTACCATTCCTTAGGATGACTGGTATTGTCAGAACCTGACACTTGAAAAAGCAGGGGACGACGGGACCGATGAACACCAAGGATCTGAACGCGTTGGGTATTCCAGCTCAGGCCGACATGCACCATGCCCTCTGGCTGGGCCTGCAATTGATGATTGCGTCTAATTGCGACCGACGCAAAGTGTATGATTGGATATTTCGATTGTTTCGTCGGCAGCACAAAGATAAGTTTATCTCGAGCTTCGGCAAGTTAGGATTGACGGGACTACCGGACGCAGTGGCCTGCGCTCGTTACCACGTCATGGCTAATAGTATTGGCGGTGTCCCTGTTGAATACCTTGCAGAAAGTGACACAAAGGCCTGGGTACGGTTCCGATACCCTCGCTGGATGTATCTTGGTGCAACCATTTGCGGCATCCCCGTTGAAGTCAGCCGTGGCTTTCTGGATGGCTGGTATGCCGAAAACGGCGTCTCCTTAAACAATCCCAGGCTGGGTTTTGTCTGTGTCTCAGAAGACATGACCGGAGAGTTTGGACTTTGTGGCTATTTTAAGGAGTTTGACCACGATCTAATGGCTAGTGAGCGATTGCAGTTTGCCAACGAGCGGCCACCCTTGTTCTATCAAGAAGATCAGCCGACGTTACCCGCCGGTATTTGGAGTGACGAACGGCTCCAGAAAGCTAACAGAAACTATGCAATGGACTTTGTCAGAAACGGCATAATAGAACTCCATGGTGTTATCGGTGATAGTCAAACAAAGAAGCTTGCTGGAAGGGCGGCAAGGCTCATAGGGCTGCAATACTTCTCTCAGACCCGGGCATTGATCCGAACAGAAGACGGTGACCTTGCCTCCGCGGGCGACTATCTTTCCAGAATGTTCGCAGGCCTTGGCGACACGTCTGTCGTTCAATTGACTGGCAACACGTTACGGATTGTTCACAGCGGCTTACGAATCACTCAAGGTCTTGAAGCCGCTGAAAGAGTGGCAGTGTTAACGGTGTGGAAAGAACTTTGGTTGGGTGCTCTCGCATCATTCCAGCGCATGAAACACGCCGAGGTCGAGATTCGGGAAGACTCGCTGGTTTGGACAATCACCGAGGCTCCATCACAGTGACACCGGGCGTCAGTGGACTAAATGGACTAAGTGCTGGTATCCGCTAATTAAGCGCTGACCCACTCTACGCCCCATGGGGCGCAAACAACTGCGCGGGCCGAGAAGCAAAAAGGGCCAAACGTGAAAGGTCCCTAAACGCTGCCAGCTGAGTTGGCTCCCCTTCGTTCTCTAAGTTTCTCGAGTATTTCAGCATGTAGCTCCTTTGTTAGGTGGTAGTGTGTGTAACACCAGAGTGACAAGATCGCGAAGGCTGCGACAATGGGCCCGTATAGTAGACCCAGCTTAACCAGGGTTTCCGGCGGTATATCTGCTGCGGTTCGAATACCAGGGCCGGTGGGCCATCTAATAACGTCCAGGCCTACACCACCTATAAAGTTACCGAGACCGGAAGTGGCCTTCGCTGAAAAAGCGATCGCGCCAAAGAAAATACCTTCCTGCCTGACCCCCGTCGTATATTCGTGCTCATCGGTCACATCTGCCATCATCGAGCCAAACGACACAAGGGCCTGCTGCAGTAGAATTCCCTGCAGGAACTTGAGCGTGATAAGAGTGGTAATCAGCATGGGATCGCCATTGTCCGGGAACTGACCCGTCAGCCTTAGCACGACGGGAATAACCTGGATGACCGCCCATGAGCCCGTACCCAGGATGACGCCGAACTTCTTGTCCGCATAGCGGTGCAGTGTTGGCGTCAAAAATACGCCACTCATCAACCCCACCATCAGGGCAACTTGCGTCCAAAGCATCTGAGCACCGGTCAGTTCCCAGAAGTACTGAAACATATACAGGTCCAGCGCGTTGTTGACGCCGGACATGACGAAAACAATCAGAACCCCGAAAAACAACCAGGTAAAGGAGCGGTTGGTGAATGCTTCTTTGGTTTCCTGCGCCAGACGTTTGCCGATATTCATCGGTGGTTTCTCCGCGGGAACGCTTAAGTGCGGAATCTCTTTTTGTGTGCCGTACGCCGAATACCAGATAGTGATAATCATCAACAGGCCCAGGGTAATCCCGTAGGGCGTGTAGTTTTCCACGCTGAGTCTGCCACCCTCGGAATCAGCGAAGAAATAGCCAAGCCCTATTACCACGGCGGACGCATTACCAAATGTTCCAAAGAACTGCCTAAAGGCTACAATTTTTGTCCTCTCGTGAAAGTTTTCGGTTAGTTCAGCGCCCAACGCCAGGTGAGGTACGTGGTAAAGTGTCATAGCCCCGCGAGTCAGGATCGCAAAGATAGTGAGCCAGGCAAACAGCCCGAACTGGCCCATCGAATCAGGCGGTGAAAAAAGCCCGACAAAACCTATTGCAAGTGGCACCGCTGATAGGTACATAAAGGGATGGCGTCGGCCCAGTCTGGACTTGAGATTGTCAGAAAGCGATCCAGCCAAGGGATCTGTGATGGCGTCAAATAATAGGGCGATGAACAGCGCCGCGCCTGCCAGCGTGCCGGACAATCCCAACACTTGGTTGTAATAGAACAAAATGAACAACGAGAATGCGGTGTTCTTAAGACCTTCCGCATATTGCCCCACCCCAAAGGCGAACTTACTCGAAAGAGGGACAATGCGATCATTGGAAATATTGAGGTTAGTCATCGGTGCATCAGACCAGAAAAAAGTCCCTAAGAACAGGTCGGCCCTGCAGTTTGGTGGGTGGAATGATATCGTTAGAACATGCTACCGTTAAATCGCGAACAAATTACCGCCGCTTTTCTTAAAAGTAACGATCAAAGCGAAGCTCTACAGGTTCCTGAGCTAGCGAGTGTTCAGTGGTCTTTTCTGGACTACTTTGGCTGGGTGCACCCGTCGGGCCATCTTGGTTTCGTCGTTTTATCTTCCCCCAACGATGGGCAACTTCGGGGTATAAGGATGAGTCGCGCGAAACGGTCAGCTAAAAAGCCTCGGATGGAGATGTGCTCCTGGTGTCACCATGTGCACAAAGCAAATGGCACGGCGATGTTTACGGTGCAAGTAAAAGGCAGTGAAGGACGACACTCATTGGGCAATGTCGTTTGCAAGGCGCTGGACTGCAGCCTGAGAATAAGGAATTTGGTGCAGCCCGAAAGTTTTATGCGCGAGACGTTGTACCAGCCAGCTAAAATCTGGCGCATGCAGGCGACGATGCACAAGTGGCTTGGACGCGCGAACCAACTCTAGGAACTCTTTAGAGCCAAAAGCTCTCTAATTTCAAAAGCTCTCTAATTCCAAAAGCTTTGCACGGTTAAGAGACGACCCTGTCTTAGCCCTATATTTTTTAAACGGTGGCCAGATTCCTTATAAGGTCACCTTGTTCAACACAGTAAAGGATTTCTGTGGTCCGTTCAGCCCCTTCTGCCTTGCCAAACAGGTATCCCTGAATAGATTCACATCCTAGGTCCCTAAGGTATTCCAGTTGAGGATCAGTCTCAACCCCTTCGGCAATTAGATCTAGTTTCAACCCTTTCGCCAAAGAAACGATAGCGTCGACAATGGAGGTCGCTTCTTCGCTTTCATTAATCGAACTCACAAAACTCTTGTCGATCTTCAGCGTGTTGACGGGAAATTGTTGCAGGTAGCGGAGTGATGAATAGCCCGTCCCGAAGTCGTCAATGGCGACCCTGATATTGTGGCTCGCCAGTTCACGCAGTTTTCGGATAGCGCTCGACATATCGTTCATGATGACGTTTTCTGTTATCTCGACCTCTAATGCGCTGCCAGGCAAATCGTATTTGCGCAGAGCAGAGAGCACTTCTTCAATAAAGTCGTCCTGCGCAACCTGTGTACCTGAAAAGTTGATAGAGACTCGAACATCTTTCATGCCTGCTTTGCGCCACTTTTGTACGTCAGCGCACGCTCTGTCCAGGATGTACTTCCCCAGTTCCAGGATGAGGCCTGTTTCTTCTGCGATAGGGATAAAGCCACCGGGATAGATCAACCCTTTGGTCGGGTGTTCCCAGCGAACCAACGCCTCGAACCCGACAAGTTTTTCAGTGATAGCATTCACCTGTGGCTGATAGCATACCTTGATGTCGTCGGTGGTCAGGGCCTTGCGAAGTTCCCTTTCGATATTGAGTCTGGCGTCAGAGGCTTCGTTCATTGAAGGATGAAAGAACGCATAACCGTTTTTGCCACGCCCTTTGACACTGTACATGGCCAGATCAGCTGATGCGATTAAGCTTTGTATGGTGTCCCCGGAGTCGGGATAAAGGGCGATCCCGATGCTCGATGTAACGTATAATTCATGCTCCTCGATGCGCAGTGGTTCTTTGAACACCTTCAGGATTTTCTGTGCAATGGCTACAGCGCTCTCTTCCTGATTCACCTCTGGCAGAATAAGCGCAAACTCGTCGCCGCCAAATCGTGCGAGCGTGTCTCCTTTCCGGATACAGCTTTCCAACCTATTTGCAACGGATTGCAGCAGCCTATCGCCTACAGCGTGACCAAGAGTATCGTTAACCCATTTGAACCTGTCCAGGTCAAGGAACATGACGGCCAGCTTCTTTTCATTTCTAAATGCCTGCGAGATTGCTACGCGCAGTCGGTCTTCCATCAGCACCCGGTTGGGTAACTTGGTCAGGGTGTCGTGGTAGGCCTGGTAATTAATCATCTCCTCGGCCTGCTTTTTTTCTGTGACATCCCGTGCAACGCCATAGATGCCGTGGCTGATACCTGCACCACCCGGGTCAATCGACATTGATGTTGTATCAAAGTAACGGTGCTCGGATCCGCCTTTACAGGTAAGTTTTAGTTCAACATTATGAGACGTACTTTGCCCATCTCGCGGTTCAGCGAATACATACTTAGCCATTTCTTTATTTGGGCTGGAGACAAGCTTCGAATAGTGCTGCCCTAGCAGTTCCTGTTTTTTGAACCCCAGCGCTTTGTAGACGGTTTCATTCAGGAAAGTGAAATTCCCGTCCGTGTCGAGCATAAACACGATGTCTGGCGAATTGTCGACGATGAATCGATGTAAATGTTCGCTTTCTTCGAGTTTTCGCTGGATGTGACCGTTGGCGACTTCCAGTTGTTTCGTGCTGGAGGCGTTTTTCACGGTCGCCAGCAGTTCGTCCGGCATATACGGTTTTTTAAGAAAGTCGTAGGCACCCTTCTTCAACGCATTGCGCGTAGATTCGAAATCAGTATTGCCACTGATGACAATGATCTTAACGTCAATATTTGAGTTTGCGACATGATCAATGACATCGTAGCCAGACCCGTTTGGCATATTCAGATCAAGGAGCACTGAGTCATAGACTCGTTGTTCCAGCATTTCGATGGCATCGAAACCGCAGCTTGCGGTGCTGACTTCATAACCAGATAACGTCATCAGTTGTTTCAGACTATCGCGTTGACCAGGTTCGTCATCCACGACCAGGACCTCGTACATAGGGTGTATTTCTTTCAAAGCACTCATTAAAATTTACCTGTGATGAAGCTGCGGAATGGTGATTCGAAATTCAGTTCCGTGTGGGCCGGACCGGTAAGTGACAAAGCCGTTTGCGGCTTCGGTCAAGCGCTTGACCATTGCAAGTCCCTCTCCAATGTGGGCGCCTGATTTAGTAGTGACTCCCTTGTCAAAAACGTTACCGATGTCGTCTGGGATACCTGGGCCTGTATCTCGAACGGCAAGCTCCACAAAGGTATTGTTACCATGCACCAGGTTTCCTGCTGTACAAAGAGAGATGGTGTTTCCGCGTGAGGTAGATTCAGTGGCGTTCTTGATCAAGTTGGTCAGGATCTGCTTAAGATTGTTGCTATGAATTTGCACCGAGGGGTTTGATTGATCCAACAGGTATTCAAACTCAATCTCATGACCCCGGTCGAATAACGCACCTATTTGCAGGGTGACATCATTGACTTTACACACCCCTGTCCGATTTACCGACTCAAGATTAAGGTCGCTAAAACTGCTAACGATTTCCGCTGCCCGAGACAGTTCGCTGCTGATAGATTCAAGGGTTTCTTGTGTCTCATGTTCCGGACCAAGCTTCAGTGACAATACTTTTAAATAGTTTTGTACCGTGGAAATCGGATTATTCGCTTCGTGAATGATCTCTCGTACGCGAGCCTCCAGGGCGTCAGCGTTAATCGCTTTGCCTAGTTTGGCAGTAAATAGATGCCTGCAGACTTTTTCAAACTGGTCGATGAGGTTCGGGTTGGACGATGCTGTTGCTAACGTTTCGGGACTCAGCGCTATCAGTGCCACGGCAACGCAGACGGGTTCGTTGTTCTCGTTGACGGATATTGGGATGGCCAGACCGTTTTTTGATCCCATCGACACGAGTACTTTTTCATCTTCGACGGTAAAAAAGTTATCGGTTGATACGGGTTCAGTGCTTTTAGCAGCCTGGTTAATCATTGATTGAGGCGAGCTAAGCTCGTGCAGTTGGTTGGTCCAGCCTGTCGAGTTCTCAGTGAAGGTCGTTACCGCTTTTGAGCCAAAAAGCCCCGAAGCCAGCGTTTGGATCGAGGAATCTCTAGATGTCTGGTTTGCCAGAGCAACGCTGCTTTCGATGAGATTGGCGACGTTTAACGCAAGTTCGAATCGCGCGGTGGCATCGATGGGGGCTGAAGGTTCCGTATTAGTGATGTCCAACAGGATTGAATCAATCTCTGCTGCGGATATAGACAGCAAGGAAGCACATTCATCAATGTCTATCGCTGTTTCAATGTTGCAATGGCTGGCAACGGCGACTAATCGAGTCAGCAGCGGTGAACCGTGGAGTGTGCCTAAGGCCCGATCGTAAAATGTCAGAGCGTCGGTTATCTCAGGATCGGGGATGGAAATGTCATGCCCAATCAGTCGACACGTGAGTGCTGCCTGTTTTGCAAGCTCTGGATTAACAAAGTGCCCCAGTGAAAAACCGAGCTGGGAGGTTCGCTCAGTTTTTCCGTTTATGGAGCTGATTCCCTTCAGGTTAACTTGGTTGGCCAGGGTGAGTGCGCCCCGCCTTAGGTCGTCCAGAGTGAAGGCCTCGTGCCACTTGATTAACTGCGTCGGGGGTTTGGCTGCCAGAAAAGGTAATAGCGTTGTGGTGTGCGATTCGAGCGTATCGACCCAGGTCGAATAATCTCTATTATTTGACTCATACAGATTGAGTAAATTTAAGAGCGTCTGAGGCCCCGTGGAACGGGAGTGCCCAACTTCAATGCTATTTCTTAGGATGCGTGGCACCGGCATACGTCGATTTTAGAGCTATAATTGTATTTAAACAATAACTTAAAATACTGGGTTAAAATACTTTATGAAGAGGCGCTGCTAAAACAAGCATCGCCTGCGGCGCGCTTAAGTTTACGAAGCTCTCCAGTCGAGATAGGCGTCAATCAGATGAATCATTCGGTTTCGGCCAAAACTTGGTTCATGACCGCCATGAACGGCCTCAACCGGCAGTTCGCGCAGGCGCCGCATGGTGTTGATGTAGTCTGGTATGTTCGATCCCGGCAGTTCGTCCAGAAGCTTCCCGTCATAAAGGGCGTCTCCGGAGAAGAGTGTGCTGCTTGATGGATCCCATAGACCAATGCTGCCGGGAGAATGGCCTGGCAGGTGGTATACCGAGAGTGCTTTATTGCCAAGGTCTATAACGTCCCCTTCGTTGAGCTGGCGGGTAATGCTCGTGGAGGTAACCTGGTAGTTTGTAATGTCATAGTCTTCGTCGGGTCGAGCGTTAATCAGGTAGTCCTGGTAATCATCGGTGCGAAGTCCTGCCTGGTAGGCTTTAGGGAAGTCGGCAATCCGGAGCCAGCTGAACTCGGAGTAATCCAGCATGTCTGCTGACTCGCTGCTGTGCATCAACCTTTCGTCAAATTCGTGCAAACAGCCGACATGGTCGTAGTGGATGTGAGTAGCCAGTGCTGTCACGGGTTTATCGATCATGTCTGCAATGGCGCTCTTCAGCGAACTGACACCTAGCCCGGTATCAATGATGAGATCTTTGTCACGTCCGCGAAGGTGCCAGATATTGCACCTTAGAAACGGATGCACATGCGGTTCGTAAATGAGTGTTAGCTCATTAGTGAGCTTTTTGGTTTTATACCAATGGTCTGCGACGCGTAACATGTCGTTTTCCTGTCAAGGGTAGGGGCCTTAGTTTATGCTTCTTTTTTTTAGTCAGGCAACGATTGATGCTCGGATACGAACTTCACGATCTGGTCGGTAATGTTGGCGTATTGTGTATTCTTGGCACCTATCTGCTGCTTCAAATTGAAAGAATCGAGCCGACTAGCCTGATTTTTTCCGGGGTCAATGCGCTTGGTTCAGCGATGGTTCTGTTTTCTTTGATGGTGGAATTTAACCTGAGCTCTTTCATTATCGAGTCTGTCTGGTTGACGATTTCAGTTTTTGGCCTTGCAAGACAATTCTTCAAAGCAAAAGCTGCCTGATTGATGTCGCGGATCTTCTCCCGAATTGATAGCGTTATTCGTCCGGCGGGGCATGTGTTCTATGGCTGGTATATCGTTAGTGCTGCGGGTGGTTTGCAGCTTCTTTCCGGGTTGTTGTGGATGCACTCCTATGGCGCTTATGTTGTCTTGCTGCAGGAAGAGTTCGGCTGGAGTAAAGCGCTCGTGGCCGGAGCCTTTGCGCTGACGCGAATTGAAAGTGGGATCCTTGGGCCTTTGCAGGGCTGGCTAACTGACAAGTACGGTCCACAGATCGTGCTGGGTGTAGGGGTAGTGATCTTCGGGATAGGATTTATGGCATTTAGCCAGATCACGACGCTTCTTGAGTTCTACTTGGCTTTTGCGTTGATAGCGGTTGGCTCCAGCCTTGGCGGATTCGTCACGGTGATGGTGTCTATCGTGAACTGGTTCAGCCGTCATCGAGCGAAGGCAGTTGCCGTATCTCAAATGGGCTACTCGCTTGGTGGACTCGCAGTCCCTGTTGTTATTATTTGTCTTGAGGCATTCGGCTGGAGAACAACCGCCTTCTATTCCGGCGTCATTGTTATCGCGGTTGGGTTTCCGCTGGTCTTCATGGTGCGGCATCGACCGCAGGACTATGGGGAAATGGTAGATGGTGGTAGTCAGTTAAACAGCAGCGGAATGCCAATGGTATTCGCGAAGGGCCGTGATTTCACGGCGCGACAGGCGATGCGAACCTCTTCTTTTTGGCTGATCTCTGTGGGGCATGCCTGTGCTCTGTTAACAGTGTCATCGATCATGGTGCATCTGGTTTCGCACTTAACCGAAGGTCTCGCTTATACCTTGACGCAGGCGGGCTTAGTGGTGGCAGCGCTGACAGGCTTCCAGATGCTTGGGCAGCTAGGCGGCGGGTTCATCGGGGACAGGTTTAATAAACAGCTCATCTGTGTCGTCTGCATGATTTGCCACACCGTGGCACTGTTCCTTATCGCCAATGCTACAGAGCTTTGGATGGTCATCCTGTTCACTGCGCTGCACGGACTTGCCTGGGGAATTAGGGGGCCACTGATGGTCGCGCTACGAGCGGACTATTTTGGCCCATCATCTTTTGGCACGATTATGGGGTTTTCTTCCCTAATCGTGATGTTGGGCATGTCGATTGGGCCGGTCTATGCCGGTTATATGGCAGATATCCAAGGCGATTACGTGATCGGGTTTAGCGTGCTGGGCGTTGGCGCGCTCCTTGGATCGCTATGTTTTGTGTTTGCCCGAGCCCCGGTTCACCCTGATGATGATAAGCTGGTCGGTGAGAAATGACAGCTTTTGCTAAGGAATGGTGTTAACGAAATGGGACTAACCAGAGGTGGCTACCTGAAGGCGATGGGTATTGATGTCTGGACATCGCGATTAACGGTTGCGCCCGAGGTAGGTTCAGCCCTGGAAACGGTTGTGCAGTCGGGGAACAGCCGTGATCAATTGCCTAGGCAGGCGCCTGCCGCGGATATTGAGCCTGAAGCGCCAATTCAAATTGAGGCTGCTGTAGCCGACAAAAAAATTCCCGAATTCATGTTGGCATTGTTTCATTATGAAACAATTGGAATTTGCTTATCGCTGCGAGCTGAAAGCGAACTTCCCAAGAGGCTTTGCGACGATGTGGCGCGCGCGCTGGGTGGTAATATCAAATCAGTGCGTTATCAGTTACTAAAATGGCCGATGCTAAGCACATCGGGTATTGATCAGTCGATAAATGCGGCGCGAGAGGTCGTTACTCAGAAATTCCGGCAAATGCCGTCCAGGGTACTGGTGTTTGGGGACGATGTTGGCGAGTACTATAACCCGCTTCGAGACTTGGCGCCGATGTTGGTGGGGGCCGTTGGTGCTCAGACATTTCTTAAGGTGCCGTCCTTGAAAGGCCTTCTTGAGTCGGGTTCAGTCAAGCGTGAACTGATGCTGGCAATGGATCACTGGCGCGCCGGGGAGGTCCCTTGATGTCCGGGGAAGTCCGTCGCATGCAGTTGGCCGACTTGCCAGAGGTGCTTCGAAACGAGCTCGGCGGATATACTTATTCTTGGACTGAGGGGATTTTTAGAGACTGCCTGCGCAACGGCCAGGAGTGCTGGTTGTTGATGTGTGGCGATCAGAATGTCGGTCATGGCATTTTGTCAGTAGCGGCTGGCGAGGCTCATCTGCTAAATGTTTGCGTGCATCCTGATTTTCAGGGCAATGGGTTTGGTCGTGCTCTGGTAGAGCACTTGCTGGAACGCGCCCGTGCGGGAGAGGCCTCGACCATCTTTCTTGAGGTAAGGCCTTCGAACGAAGCGGCCTGTGAACTTTACGACAAACTCGGCTTTAACGAGGTCGGAATCCGTGAAAACTACTACCCTGCTAAGGTCGGGCGGGAAGATGCATTGGTCTTGGCGAAAGAGTTGTTCTGAAGCCCTCCTGTACCTGCAGGGTTCGCGTCTATATAATGCCGCGGCTTCCGCAACGACGCCGATAAATTCCCATGATTGAGCAAGAAGTCGACAAACGGCGTACCTTTGCGATTATCTCGCACCCGGACGCAGGTAAGACCACCATTACAGAAAAGCTGTTGCTGTTCGGAAAGGCAATTCAGTTGGCGGGTACGGTTAAATCCAAGAAGTCCGATCGTTACGCGGCCTCTGACTGGATGGAGATGGAGAAACAGCGTGGCATCAGCGTCACCACCTCCGTCATGCAGTTCCCCTACAAGGGTCGAATCGTCAACCTGCTTGACACCCCTGGCCACGAAGACTTTTCTGAAGATACCTATCGAACACTAACCGCTGTAGATTCGGTTTTGATGGTGATCGATGCAGCAAAGGGTGTCGAAGGCCGAACAGTCAAATTGATGGAGGTCTGTCGGCTTCGTGACACGCCGATTCTCACCTTCGTTAATAAGCTCGATAGGGAGGTCAGGGACCCAATTGATGTGATGGATGAAGTCGAATCTGTATTGAAAATTGCGTGTGCGCCCATTACCTGGCCGATCGGGATGGGCAGCCGTTTTAAGGGCGTGTATCACCTATATGACGATGAGATTCATGTGTTTGAGCCAGGTCATGGTGATGTAGCTTCAGACGCGCAAATTATCAAGGGTGTCGGGTCGGAGGAAGCCGCAGCGTTTCTTGGAGATGAGCTCGAAGCGTTCAAAGATGAGATTGAGCTGGTGAAAGGTGCCAGCCATGAGTTTGATAAAGCCGCCTATCTTGCTGGCGAACTGACGCCGGTCTATTTTGGTACGGCGCTTAGAAACTTTGGTGTAAACCAGATGCTTGATGGGTTTGTTGACTTTGCGCCTGCACCGCTGCCAAGAGCGACAAACTCGGACGTCGTTGATTCCAAAAGCGACGAGTTCACCGGATTCGTGTTCAAAATTCAGGCGAACATGGACCCCAAGCACAGAGACAGAATTGCTTTTATGCGAGTCTGCTCAGGACAATATTCCCAGGGCATGAAAATGCGTCATGTGCGCATTGGTAAAGAAGTCAGGGTTAGCGACGCGGTGACATTTCTCGCTGGTGAAAGGTCTGCTGCCAACGAAGCTTTCCCTGGAGATATCATCGGTTTACATAACCACGGGACTATCCAGATTGGTGACACGTTTACCAGTGGTAAAGATCTGAAGTTTATCGGTGTCCCGCATTTTGCGCCCGAGCTTTACCGCCGCGTGCGACTCAAGGACCCCTTGAAGAGCAAACAACTCAGGCAAGGTTTAACGCAATTGTCGGAAGAGGGTGCAACCCAGTTATTTATGCCGCTGACTAACAATGATTTGATTGTTGGTGCCGTGGGCGTTCTGCAGTTCGATGTGGTGGCGTTTCGGTTAAGGGATGAATATAAAGTCGATTGCGGATACGAGTCGGTTACTATTTCGACGGCAAGATGGGTGTACTGCTCGGATGAAAAAATGCTGTCTGAATTCAAGCGAAAAGTAGACGGGAATCTGGCGGTTGATGGCGGTGGGCACCTGACCTATCTTGCGCCAACCTCTGTGAATATGTTGCTGACGCAGGAGCGATGGCCGGATATCGAGTTCCGGGCTACTCGCGAAATTGACTGACGTAGCGCTCTGCGGCCCGCTATATTAACAGCAGTCTGTTGACAGGGTTAGTAGCATTAACGATTGCTAAGTCATGTCCTTGTAAGGGTTTTCGATGTTCAGGCTAATCTCTTTATTCTGGCCGGGGATAGAGATACTGTTAGAAGAGATCGTTAATTCTTCTCCTTCAATGACGCCCACGCCGAAGTTGTAGATCGTGGAATTCTTGCCGGCGATCATTGATTCGTCATAGGCCTCGATGTTCTCTTTGACCGACTCATTAAGGCCAGCATGTTTGATGAGCGCATCCTTACCATGCTTTTTCCGCAGCATTGCTGTGACCACATGGGGACCAAGTATCGCAGCAGTGGCATTATTGCCCCCGAAGCCCTTGGAATTGATAAACACAGAATCTATGTCAGTCTTGCCAACTTCTCGATGTTTCAGTAGGAAGTCGAGATGGCTCCGGTGAACGTCATCTGCAATATTGTCTGAAGTGACAATCCCTGGAATGAACCCGTCGTTCCATACACCCAGCGATGCCATAAGCTGGTCAGCAGACGCGCAGGCAAGCGAATGACCAATGTAAGATTTGATCGCAGCGACTGGTAATTTATCGATCCCAAATGCTGCGGCTAATTCGTTGAAAATGTGGGACTCAGTGACCCTGTTCTGGGGAGTACTTGTGCCGTGAGCCTGAATGAAGGATCGATGTCGCAGGGACTCTTCCCCCAAGATGGAGCGCACAACCCCCATTGCTTTGCCAACCGTCATATAGTTTCCAATGCCGGGGCCTGGTATTGATTTTTTGAAGCCGTCTGCATTGATAAAAACGTCAGCAACAGCGCCGTAGATATTAACGCCGAGTTCCAGCGCTAACGCATCATCAAACAGGATGATGAACTGGGAGCCTTCGGAAAGCGTAAAGCCGCAGTTTTCTGCAAAAGGACGACAGGCGCGGCTATGATCGGCTTCGCCTTGGCTGATGCCATCAATTTTCTTGAGTGCTTCGTCTTCCGCCAGGGCGCCCATGGTGCGATAGCCCTCGATGACATCGGGGGTCAAGGGTGCTTCACTTGCGCCAACAAGAACCGCGCGGGACTTGCCCGAGCGTATGTCTAGAATCCCCTGGCGCAAGTTGTAGAGGAAGGTTGCGCAAGCACCGATGTTCGCGCCGGTAGTGCCCATATTTCCAAGAATATAAGCGTTAACAAAGTCTGCGGTCATCTCCGCCAGGCCAAGTGGCAAGTTTTTTGAGCTTACGCGTTTACCCATGAGTCCGGCTTGTAACAGCCCCCCAGAGCCATTGGTATCCAACTGTCCCATCGCGCTGCTGGCATAGACAGAGATTTGATCAGCAGGCACTCGTCGCCTGACCTCATCCCATTGAATGCCAAGGGAGTTCAGTGCGTCTGAGGCACCGAATACGGTCAGCTGTAGTCCGCGAGGATGGTTGCGTGATTGGTATAATTTTTCTGGGTTGAAACCGGAAGGCAATTGACCGGCCGCCAGCACTCGGGATGATCGAGTGTCATTAAAGAGTAAATCCAGATCACCTGTGACGGAGACGACCACGCGGTCGCCAGCTTCCTCAACGACCCAGTCCTTGGGAATATTATCAGGCAGATGGTTTCGTTTGATTGAAAAGCTGATGGCTTCGCTTGATGCGCCTTTTATCGTGGCCCTCTTGTGAAGAGGGATCGAATTTGCGTCAAAAAGGTTGGTTTCAAGGCGCCGGACCAAGGTGTGGTCCAGCATCGCTTTTCTGGCTTCTGCCGAGGTCGAATCCGTACGATTCATGAGCGCGGCTAGCGAGGCGAAGGTTTTGTCCTGTACAGCAGAACTCATCTTATCTATCACCATACGCCGGTAACCATGATGAGATGAACTTCGACCGGCGGGATTAACGCCGCCAAAGCCAACAATTACCGGCAGGCGTGACAAGACATAAGCTCCTAAGTACTTAATTCAATTGAATAATGCGCTGATTGTACGTGGTTGAATGGGTCTTGTCGCTACACCATCTCGATAGCAACAGCAGTTGCTTCGCCGCCGCCTATGCACAAAGAAGCAATGCCTCTTTTCTTGCCAAGTTTCTTCAGTGCATACATTAACGAGACGACGATCCTGGAACCAGTAGAGCCAACAGGATGCCCCTGCGCGCACGCGCCGCCGTGAATGTTTACTTTTTCAGGATCCAGTCCGAGTTCTCGAGTGGCTAAAATCGTTACCATTGCGAAGGCTTCGTTGATTTCGAATAGATCAACGTCGTCCTTTGACCACCCGGTCTTCTCGAGAAGCTTTTCGATAGCCCCAATAGGCGCGATGGTAAATTCCGATGGATGAAGTGAGTTGGTCGTGTGCGCCACAATTCGCGCCATGGGTAGCAGACCTTTTTCCTTCACTGCCGCCTCACTTGCCAGGATTAGTGCAGAGGCACCGTCTGAGATAGAGCTGGAATTTGCGGCGGTAACGGTACCGTCTTCCTTGAACGCGGGTCTTAGTGTCGGGATTTTGTCGATTTTTGCGTTGTGTGGTTGCTCATCGTCGGTAACGATGGTTTCACTTTTACGGGATTTTACCGTCACAGGAACTGTTTCGTCTTTCAGCGAACCATTGTCGATGGCATTTTTCGCCCTGGTCAGCGATTCGATCGCAAAGGCATCCATATCTTCCCTGGTAAGTTGGTACCTGTCTGCGACTTCCTGTGCAAAAGAACCCATGAGCCGTCCGGTTTTTGCGTCTTCAAGCGCATCGGTGAACATAGAGTCCTGGATTTCACCGTGTCCCATTCGCATGCCGCCGCGAGCTTTTGGCAACATGTAGGGGGAGTTGGTCATGCTTTCCATTCCTCCGGCAACCATGATCTCGTTAGAGCCTGCTTTGATTAGGTCGTGTGCCAGCATCAAAGCCTTCATCCCTGACCCACAAAGTTTGTTAATCGTTGTCGCGCCTGACTCTACAGGAATACCGGCATCCATGGCCGCTTGGCGCGCTGGACCCTGTCTAAGTCCATTTGGCAGGACGCAACCCATGATGACTTCCTGGATATCTTCACCCTTGAGGTTTGAGCGTTCGATTGCTGCGGCAATCGCGGCGCTGCCAAGGTCAACGGCAGAAAGATCACTAAAGCATCCTTGCATGCCTCCCATAGGAGTTCTGGCGCCAGCAGCGATATATACGGATTCAGTCATGGTCGGGTCCTGTTATTCGAGTTAGTCGATTAATGTACCAGTTATTATAGAGCCCTCAGCCCTGCTCGCCTAGAGCCATCAGGGACCTGAATTCACAGGACAAACATCGGTGATAAGTCGTCGATGATAAAGAGCCCTCAGCCCTGCTCGCCTAGAGCCATCAGCCATGCCCGTATAAGAGCCCTCAGCCCTGCTCGCCTAGAGCCATCAGCCGTTCCCGTATGAGAGCCATCAGCCATTCTTGTATGAGAGCTATCAGAGACCTGTATTCACAGGACAAGTACCGGTGATGATTAGCGGTTTATTAAAACGCGCTACGTTTCCGGCAGTTCAAGCCACTCCCTGTTGAACCGTAAGTGCTTGATACGTCTTTGGTTCCAGGTATAAACCAGATGAATAAACCCGTCCGGACCGATCGTCATCGACGGGTACGAGAATTCGTATTGATGGTCAAGGTTGGTTGCCGTTTCCTCCTCAAGCACTTTTACGATTTTCCACTCATCCGCGGATCCCATAGCAAGACTCAGCCGGTGGCGGCCGTCTTCAAGGTCATTGAGGGCAACAAGCAGATAGCCATTTCCAGGGTTGATGATTGAAACAGCCGAATTAGGATTGGGAAGTTCTGTTTTGACGGGTGTCGACCAGTGAGCACCAGCGTCTTGTGAAAATACACTCAGTACCCTGCCTGGTGGATCACCGGCGTACCTTAAAAGACCAACCGCTGAAAATTCATCCAGGTTTATGATGGCGGGCTGTAGTGAATGTTTACCTCGAGAGATCCGGACTTTGTCCATGACTGCGAGATCGCTCGAGAGCGTGACGGTTTCTGAAAATTTACCCAGAAACTCATGGTAGACAGGTAACTGTACACCGCCATCTGACAGGGGTAGCCCTTCTGTGCGGACTAATGTGCTGATGTTCAGGAAGGGCGAAGTGACCAGTCGAATTGGGCTGGACCATTGCATACCCTGATCGAATGATTCCATGTAGTTGATGGAACTGGCCGCCCAACCGCCAACCGAAACTGAGACGTAGTACAGGCCGAGCCGCCCGTCCGGCCATGCGTAAAGGTTGGGGTTGCCCACCTTACGAATATACCGATTTAATGCCTGCTCGGTTGTATTTCGGTCTGCAATTATCCTCGGAGCAGACCACTTGCCGTCAAAACTTGAGCTAAAAATGGCGACGTCACGATGTCCTTCTTCTGTGCCGCCGTACCAGACTGCGACAGGTTTCCCTTCGACGATGGCGATGCTGGCACTATGGGCTTCATTGGTTTCGTTGTTAGAGACCCAGTGGGCCTCGAAAACAGGCCCGGCTTGATGGGCTGGGATAACCGCAGGGGGAAGATATGCTGGTGCCTGTCGGGCAGGAATCAGCAGAGTCCAGCAACCGAAGAAGACGGCGGCAGATGCAATAGTCAGGGTTATCTTAAGGGCTGGGTTCATGGTTTATATCGACTGTTTCGACGCATGCTAATGGGTTTAGCGCCACTAGGAAACCTCTGAAACGGATGTGATATCCTGCATTTCTTTTTAATCACTATAATTTAATATTTAAGGCGAAGAAATCATGTCAGAGAAAGCAGCTGCGGCGCTGGAAATCTATAAAAGCATTGAGGGTCAGGAAGAAGGCCTTGGTGAGTGGTTAGTCATCGACCAGGACAGGATTAACCTGTTTGCTGACGCGACACTGGACCACCAGTTTATTCATATCGACCCTGAAAAGTCTGCTCAGTTGTCGCCTTACAAGGTCACGATTGCGCATGGTTTCCTGACCTTGTCGCTCATTGTGCATTTAGGAGAATCGGTCCCGCCGCTTCGTCCAGAGGCCCTGGAAGGTGTTTACATGGGCGTAAACTATGGCCTGGATAAAGTTCGATTCCCGGCGCCTGTTCCGGTGAACTCGAAGGTTCGGGCCCGTCACACGCTAATGTCTGCGGAATTGAAAGGCGCGAATACCATTCAGGTAAAACGTCAGGTCACCATAGAGTTAGAGGGTGGTGACAAGCCGGTTTGTGTCGCCGAATCTCTGATTCGCTACATGTATGGCGACTAGTTGAGCCTGGACTTTTAATATAGAGGGACGGCCTTATGACTGTCATAACCAAAGAAGACCTGATCCAAAGTATTCAGGATTCGCTCCAGTATATTTCCTATTACCATCCACCGGATTTCATCCGGGGGGTTGCCGAAGCGTATGAAAGGGAAGAATCCCCTGCTGCTCGCGATGCCATGGCTCAGATTCTGATTAATTCAAGGATGTGTGCGGAAGGCCATCGGCCAATTTGCCAGGACACGGGAATCGTTAATGTGTTTCTGTCGGTAGGGATGGGTGTCAGGTTTGAGTCGGACGTGTCGTTGGACGACATGATTAATGAAGGTGTAAGGCGCGCCTACAACCTGCCGGAAAACGTATTACGTGCGTCGGTGTTGTCAGATCCAGCAGGAAAAAGAACAAACACCAAAGACAATACCCCGGCGATCATTCACACCGAAATTGTGCCCGGCGATAAAGTGGAAGTTCGTGTCGCAGCAAAAGGTGGTGGGTCCGAGGCGAAAGCGAAGTTTGTCATGTTAAATCCGTCAGACAGCATCGTCGATTGGGTCATCAAAACAGTGCCGACGATGGGCGCTGGTTGGTGCCCGCCTGGAATGCTAGGTATTGGCATTGGAGGAACGGCAGAAAAAGCCATGCTGATGGCGAAGCGAGCCCTCATGGACCCTATTGATATTCAGGACCTGCAGGAAAAAGGGCCTGGCAACCGAGTTGAGGAACTGCGTCTGGAGATCTTCGACAAAGTGAACGCGCTTGGCATTGGTGCTCAGGGCCTGGGCGGCCTGACGACAGTGATGGATGTGAAAATCCTTGATTATCCAACGCATGCTGCCAACTTGCCTGTGGCGATGATTCCGAACTGCGCGGCGACAAGGCATGCGCATTTTACCCTGGATGGTTCTGGCCCCGCAGAGCTTGAGGTGCCGAATATTGATGACTGGCCCTCGATTACCTGGGAAGCAGGCCCCAATGCCAGAAGGGTGAATCTCGATACCGTGACAAAGGACGAAATGAAGGAATGGCAGCCGGGTGAAACTGTGCTGCTGTCGGGCAAGATGCTAACTGGACGAGATGCGGCGCACAAAAGGATCAGAGACGAGGGTTTGCCGGACGGCGTAGACCTCAAAGGGCGGTTTATTTACTACGTTGGGCCGGTTGACCCGGTGGGCGATGAGGTCGTTGGCCCCGCGGGTCCGACGACTGCCACCCGGATGGACGGTTTTACGGAAATGATGCTGGAAGACACTGGTATTCTTGGGATGATCGGTAAAGCGGAGCGCGGTCCGATAGCGATTGATGCCATCAGAAAGCATGAAGCGGTCTACTTGATGGCGGTAGGTGGTGCGGCGTTCCTTGTTTCCAAAGCTATTCGCAGTGCCCGGATCGTGGCGTTTGAAGATCTGGGTATGGAGGCTATCCACGAGTTTGAAGTAGAAGATATGCCGGTGACGGTGGCCGTAGACAGTCGTGGTGAGTCTGTCCACATCACTGGACCTCGGGAATGGCAAGGCAAGATTGGTAAAATACCGCTGACCGAGGCCTGACAGAGATAAGAAAGAGATAAGAAAGAGGTAAGAAAGAGGCCTGGAGGGGGAGGGCGAAAGGTTGAAAAACCGACAAGAATCATAAAGTTAGGGCCTAAGCCAATAGTGAATTCGTTGAAAAAACTGGCGCTTTGAAGTACGCTACCCGACCGGCAATGAGCCAGCTTTTCCGTCTTTTTTTGGAATTTTAGCAGTATGGGACAAGAATCCTCCTCCGTTGATCAGTTGTACCTGAATGCCGAAAGTCTGGCTAAAGACTTCTCGTTGTTTCCTCGTAAAGAGTCTGCCTCATTTATTCAGGGTTTGCTGACAGAACAGCAAATCGAGAAAGAGCTGGATAGCCTTCGTAATATGGAGGTAGATGCCTATATCGAAGCAACTGTCGCGCCAACCGAAGAGTCGACTCGACCTGGTTCAAAGGAAATTGTCAACGCTTTGGACGTGCCCATCTTCAACGTGGTCGAGGATGGACCATTGTATGCCGCTGAACTTGAGTTTGATTTTAATGGCTCTGCACGTCGAATTGGTCTGATTACCCAAAACCGGGCCCATGCCACCGGCGTCTGGGGGCCGGAGCACCATAACGCTGCAGCAAAACTCGCGAGCGAGTTTGCTATTAGGTCAATGCCCATTGTGACTTTCATGGATACGCCGGGTGCGGACCCGTATGAAGAGGCCAATGGAAACAACCAGGCGCACGCGATATCACGGTTGATTTCCGAACTTTGTAATGTCGATGTCCCGACACTCGGCATTATCATTGGTCAGGGATATTCCGGTGGTGCGATTCCCTTAGCGTCTAGTAATCTTCTATTATCTCTGCGTACCGGGGTCTTTAACACCATCCACCCGAAGAGTCTTGCTAACCTCGTTAGGCGATACAACCTGTCGTGGCAGGAATGTGCCAAATTTGTGGGCGTGTCTTCCTACGAACTCTACAAGCAGGGGAACATTGACGGCATCGTTGATTACGACCCAGGGGAAATTGGAAAAATTGAAAACCTTCGGAATGTCATAGTTTCGGGTATTACTTCTATCGAAGAGGGCACCAAGAAGTTTGTTTCTGAGCATCCCGAAGTGCTCGATCATTACCATCGCAATATCAATCGCTACTTCAACCAAAGCCCGACAATGGCCGCGGTGCATGCCAGTTCAACCTTGAAGCTCCGAACATCCCCTACTGAATATCCCAATGTGTTTGGTGTGGCCTTTCGATACCTGAGGTACCTAGGGCTGCGCAGAAGAATCCAGAGTACAACGGTTACTCAATACGGCCGGCTTGTTGATGCTGAAGTCCCCGAGGGGGAGCTCTCGCAGCGTATCCATCGTGAGCGCCGCACGGCTTTTTTGGGCTGGCTTCAGGATCCGGATAAAGTCCTGTACGAAGATTCGCTCAATAAAGCCTGGAAAAACTTTCAGGATAAACGCAAGGCGACTGGTGCTGAACGCGGTCGAATTGCGCAGTTTATCTTTGGTGAACCACAGGCAAACTTTGAGTCGGCGAAAAAAGAAATTTGCCTGGTGTCTGGCCTTCACCTCTACAATAGGTGGAAGTCGAGCGCAGAGGATAACCTTAGCGCATTGATCCAGCATCTCGGTGACACGGAGACAAGCAGCTACTTTTTGGCGACTGGGGAAGTTAAAGACGTGAAGGGGCTGCTTAAAACACTCTCAGAAGCCACCGATCCATTTAGAAGTGACCTGAAGGCTCGATTCAGTTTCGAAGGTAAAAAGCTGTTCGATGTTTTCTACATAGAAGAAAAGAACGAGGTCTTTTTGCTGGCACAGCTGTTATCAGAGCTGAATATTATCCTGGAAGGCGAATCTCTTTACGATCAAGAAAGACTAGCGGGTGTTAATCTTTCGGCAGCCACCACCGAATTGCTCGCCAGTGAGGCGGCATCAGTCACCCCGCTCAATCGCCGACTTCTTGAGGACGCATTGGGTTCACACCTTGAACGAAAATCAGACACAGACGGCGCAGAACCGGGTGCTGATGTGGATATTCTGGACGTCATTCTGGATGAAGACCTTCGTGAAGCGTTTATTGCCACCTGCAGAAACCTGATCCTGTTCGACTTTGTATACGAGAATATGATCGCGGACCTGGTCTCGATGGCCAGGGAAGCCAATGAATCTAAACGAATGCCGCGAGATTTTGTGGCGGGCCTGTTAGATAAATCTATTCAGGATGTACTCAAGCTGGAAGCGTTTAAAGGTTTTACTGCAGTAGATGTTCAGCAGTCTTTTTCTGATTGGATGGAAGAACTTGCCGGTCACTCGGGCTGTACGAGCTTTCTGAAATCAGTCGAAGAATGGATTCGGGTCGTTCATAAAGACAAGTCCGATACGTTGTTTGTCGTGGTGAGTTTCTTCTTTGAAAAGGTCCTGCCCGAATATTACTTATCACGCCGTACTGGTAAGAAATTTGAAGGGAAGATTGAGCCAGTTCGAATTGGGCGAAGAAAAGATTTTTGGAACCGGCTGACGATCGCCTATCGCGATCTTCTGTTTAACGAGTTTCTGAACCAGGAAAACAGATCTAAGCGTACCAGCTTTGAGACGATCATTGGGAAGTATGTGGAGCATTTTGAGGAGATAGGGGGCTCGTTGATGTCAGCGAACCCGTGTTCTTTCCCTACCTTCAGGCCTTCAATTGAGCAGGCTCTTAAGGCAGGTGTTCGCCCCCATGGCCTGATTACCGGCATCGGTGATTTCAAAACAGAGACGGGCCGTTACCGCGCCGGGTTGGTCCTGTCTAATGTGGCGTTCCAGGCGGGTAGTATTGATAACTCGGACTGCGTCCGGTTTTGCGAATTGCTGGTTGAGTGCGCGAAGCAGCGGCTACCGGTTATATGCTTTATTTCATCTGGTGGCATGCAGACCAAAGAAGGAGCCGCCGCACTCTTTACGATGGCCGTTATTAACGATCGTATTACCCGATTCATCCGCGACAATGATCTACCCATTATCATGTTTGGGTTCGGACATTGTACGGGTGGCGCCCAGGCAAGTTTTGTGACCCACCCGCTGGTACAGACCTACTATCTAAGTGGTGCAAGAATGCCCTTTGCCGGTCAGGCGGTTGTAGAGCGCAATTTGCCCTACCAGTGTCTGTTAAGTAACTACCTGTCGATTAACGAAGGTTCTATGGCGGGTCTGGTGAAGCACCCTTTTTCTGAAGATCACGATGTTGAGTTAAGAAAAATTGATCCAACGATTCCTGTGCCCACTGAAACGGTGGAGCAGGTTGTTGACCGCGTCATGTCGGGCGTACTGGAACCTCAGCCGCCAATGGTCGAGCTTAATGTTTCGAAAGAAGAAGACCTGATTCGACCGGTGAAAAGAGTCCTTATTCATGCAAGGGGATGTACAGCAGTCAAGCTGGTCTCAAGGGCCAAGGCGCTCGGTCACGAGGTAGTCCTGATCCAGTCAGACCCGGATATGGAGTCCGTGCCGGCGGACATGGTGAATGACGACCCTAAACATTCGCTGATCTGCATTGGTGGTAATACTTCTGATGAAAGTTATCTAAATGCCCGGTCGGTTATCAGCATTGCTGATGCTGAGAGCGTCGATTCTCTGCACCCAGGCATTGGCTTTCTTTCTGAAGACCCGAACTTTGCAGACCTTGTTCGCCAGCATGGTGTTAATTTTATTGGGCCAAGTGTCATGTCCATGGAGACCATGGGCAACAAATCTAATGCCATCAACACAACGATGAGTATTGATGTGCCCGTGGTGCCGGGTAGTCACGGTATTGTGGACTCTAGTGAAAAAGCCGCTGAGATTTCTGAGCAGATTGGCTATCCGGTGTTGCTAAAAGCTGTGCACGGTGGCGGCGGTAAAGGCATCCAGGTAGTTCGCAAGCCTGAGCAACTCCACCAGTTGTTTCACCAGGTGACTACTGAAGCAAAAGCTGCCTTCGGTAACGGTGACCTCTATATCGAAAAGTTTGTCACCAACCTCCGGCATATCGAAGCCCAGTTACTACGAGACACTCATGGTAACACCCGCGTTATAGGCATTCGTGATTGCAGCGTGCAGAGAAACAACCAGAAGCTGATGGAAGAATCCGGTTCTACCATGCTGCCAGAGAAATGGAGAAAGAAAGTATTATCCTATGCCGAAAAGATCGCAGACGCGGTGAATTACACCGGCGCTGGAACCGTTGAGTTTATATACGATGTTCCAAGCGATGCGATCTATTTCATGGAAATGAATACTCGGCTTCAGGTCGAGCATCCGGTGACAGAAGTAGTGACCGGTGTTGATATCGTTGAGAAACAATTCCAGATCGCGTCCGGTGACTCAATCGAGGAGATGAAATTCCCAGAGAAGGGCTATGGCCTGGAAGTGCGCGTCAACGCTGAAAAAGCGGTATTAGCGGCTGATGGCAATGTCTCGTTTGTCCCGACGCCGGGTGAAATCACAAAATGTGTGCTGCCTGAAGAGGACCACATCCAGCTTATTTCTATGGCGGGTGACGGCAAGGTGGTTTCTCCTTTTTATGATTCTTTGATCATCCAGATCATCTGTTATGGCGAAAATCGAAACGATGCCGTTAATAAGATGGCTGAGTATCTTGATCGGGTAGTGATCAACGGTATTTGTACGAACATCTCGCTGATAAAGAGAATCCTGCGGGATGATGTCTTCCTGAGCGGCACTTACGATACGGGCTACCTGCCTGCGTATCTTGGTCGGATTGATGCGGAAGAGCTGATCAAGGAAATTGAGGAAGCGTCGGGCTCCGTCGGTTCCGGCTTGAATATCGAAATGTTGAAGATCGATAACAGTGACGAATTGAAGGTGTTGTCACCATCTACGGGTGTTTTCTATAGAACGCCGTCACCGTCAGAGCCCGAGTATGTCAATGTGGGTGATGTGGTGGGGACAGAAGATATTTTGTGTCAGCTTGAGGCGATGAAAATGTTTACGCCAGTCAATCTCAATACATTCTCTGGCGATGAGGGTGAGTTGTACCCCGGTGATGGTCGATACGAGATAACCAGAATCAACATTACGACTGGCCAGCAGGTTAACGAGGGAGATTTACTCTTTGTTATTAAACCTATTGCTAACGATGCTGTTGAGTCTGGATAAATTCAGTTCCGCGGCACCTTTGTCGATGTAGATGACGCAAACGACCCTGATAACGTCGCGGCCACTATATTCAAAATGGTGGTCACTCGAGTGGCTGACACGCAGGCTTGCACAGTAATTGCCAGGTATTGCAGCAGGGACTGCAGTGGGGATTACCCGGTCGGGAATTAGGTCGTTGGCGATAGTCCTAATGATCGCGTCATACATCAACCTTCATATACGTCCCAGAGTCCGGATGGCTGCTTTTTTACCCAGAACTGCCTTGTTCGACTTTTCGTCTTTCACCTAAAAGCTATCCAGCAGTGACCCAAATGCTTCGCGCAGGGTCTGGGTAGTGGTTATAAATAAGTCATTAGGTTCGACCTGTTTGCTCTTTATAGATGAGAAAAGAGAATCGTTGAAATACAATGCATGCAACTTTGGAATTAATGAGCGCTGTCGAACCAGTGTTCCTGGATTGAATAGATGATTGAGAATCTGGAAACCCTACTGACGCTTGCACGCATCGGCACCATGATGGAGGCAAGTACGGAGCTTCGTATCACTCAGTCCGCGGTAAGTAAGCGAATCTCTACGCTTGAGCGTTACTATGACCGGAAACTTATTCAGAAAAAAGGTCGTCGAGTCGAGCTTACCCAGCATGGCCAGCACTTGGTCGACAAGATTTCTCCGGTCCTGTCGGAATTAAGGGATCTATTTATCGATGAAGTGGCGAGCGGTAAGGGTGAGCTGGTAATTGGGGTATCGGATGCCATCTTGTCGTCTTGGGGCCCGGAAGTATTTTACCAGGTTAGAACCGATATGCCCGAAGTCAGTTTTGTGTTCCATACTCACCGGACACCGGTCGTGCTTGACCGGATTCGTTCCGGGGAATTCATGGTGGGTGTCTGTACCGGGTCCGACACGCTGGACACCGATCTTCAGTCCGAAGTGCTTACCATGGAACCGATGGTCATTATTCCGTCTGGTCTGGTACCGCTAACTTTTCCGAGGCGCGGTGAGTTGGGCGTCATAACCATAGAGGACTATTCGGGTGCCTGGAGATCGTTTCAGGACGAAGTCCGGAAGCTCCGGATTAAGCGTGAAGTTTCCCTCGAGTCGTTTTTTAGTGTTGCGCAGATGGCGATTGCGGGGTTTGGCCACGGAATGGTACCTATTGGTGTCGCGAAGACCCTTAAAGTGCCAGAATCCTGCCTGATCAACCTTGGAGACAAAGGCCTTCACAGGCCTGTTCGTTTCGTGGCTCGAAAGTCTACTTATTCCCTGCCTATCGTCTCTAACTTTTACCAGTCATTGGCCGAGAAGCTGAACTAACTTTTATAGGCTTTCTTCGTCTGGTTCTATCGACTCCAGGGAGAGCCCTGTCACGTCTTCCTCAGACGCCTTTTCTTTGGTTTCTTCTTCCCCCGGCAGCCTGAATTTGGCGGGCGACGGTTTTGCTACCTGGCTGGTCTCTTCTTGGCTCTTTTTCTTGGGTTTCTTTCCGTCCAGTGTGATTCTCAACCGGAGGTTGTTCTTCGAGTCTGCATTTCTTAATGCTTCCTCAAGGGTGATTTGACCTGATTTATAGAGCTCGAACAGAGCCATGTCGAAGGTCTGCATCCCCTGTTCGGCTGATTTTTCCATGACCTCCTTGAGACCCCCAACATCGCCCTTTGCAATAAGGTCAGCAACTCGCGGAGACCCCAGTAGAATTTCGATTGCGGCGGCTCGTTTGCCATCGATTGTTTTAATCAGGCGTTGGGAAACAATGCCACGCAAGTTCTGTGACAAATCCTTTAGAAGCTGGCCGTGACGTTCTTTAGGAAAAAAGTTAATTATTCGGTCCATCGCTTGGTTGGCATTGTTAGCATGGAGGGTAGAGAGGCAAAGGTGGCCAGTTTCTGCAAAGGCCATCGCGTGTTCCATGGTTTCCTGGTGCCGTATCTCGCCAATCAGGATGACGTCAGGCGCCTGGCGCAGTGTGTTGGCCAAGGCGTCATTCCAGCTGTTAGTGTCCGTACCTACTTCACGCTGGTTGACGATACAGCCTTTATGAGGGTGCATGAATTCGACAGGGTCTTCAATCGTGATGATGTGGCCTTTGGATTTCTGGTTCCGGTAATCAATGAGTGCCGCCATGGAGGTAGATTTACCGGACCCGGTTCCGCCAACAAACAGAATAAGACCCAGCTTGGACATGATGAGCTTTGGCAGAACCCTGGGTAGGCCCAGCTCTTTGTAGTTTGGTAGAGTGTCACCGAGACTTCGGATTACCATGGCGTATTCATTACGTTGTTTGAAAATGTTCACCCGAAAACGACCCAGGCCATTCCGCGAAATAGCCAGGTTACACTCAGGGCTGTCTTCGAAAGCATTTCGCTGTTCTTCGTTCATCACGCTGTTGGCGATTACAGCGACTTCACCGGGTAGCATAGGAACATCCGAAATCTGATTCAGAGTCCCATAAAATTTGGCAGATGGCGGCGCGCCGACACTGTAATAAAGGTCCGAGCCTCCCTTCTCCACAAGGATTCGCAAGCATGCTTCAAAATCTATCTGGGCCATTGGCTAGCGCTCCGTATAGCTGATCAAATACCGGCGATTAGATTAGCCAGCGATGGTGTTGGCCCAGGCTAGACCCAGGCGATATCTAGAATAGTACGGTAGAGATGGCTTGGCTACCGGCTGTTAAACCATGGCTAGTAAACCATGGCTAGTAAAGAAACTGCCGTCCGGTGGTATCAGTTAGGGTAAGGGTGTTGGGGCCATCCACGGCCTTTGTATGGCCGATAACTTTTGCGTCGATACCCAGGCTGGATGCTATTCGGATTGCCTCGTCTGCTTTGGCCCCGGGCACGTAAACTTCCATCCGATGTCCCATGTTGAAAACCTTAAACATTTCTTCCCATCCTGTTCCAGAGACCGCCTGAATCGCAGAGAACAGTGGCGGGATCTCGAAGAGGTTGTCCTTAATGTAATGCACGCCGGTGCCAAACCGCAGGCACTTTGTTTGCCCCCCCCCTGAACAGTGAATGACCCCTTTGATATTATCACCCAGTGCTTCTCTTAATTGATAGATGACGGGCGCATAAGTTCTTGTGGGTGAGAGGATGGCCTCGCCAACCGAGAATTCACTGCCAGGCAGTGAGTCAGACAGTCGATATGGGCCACAGTAAACCAGAGAAGGGTCCAGGTTTGCGTCGAAAGCCTCAGGATAGTTTTCGGCGTAATGGGAGGAAAGCATATCATGGCGCGCGTTTGTCAGGCCGTTACTGCCCATGCCGCTGTTGGCATGTTGTTCGTAATTCGCCTGGCCAGTAGAAGATAGCCCGATGATCGCAAGGTCCGAGGTGATATCGTTTCTGATCACATCTGCTTTGTCCATGACCGCTACCGCGCATGAATCCACAACCAGTGTGCCTGTCAGGTCGCCGACATCTGCGGTCTCACCGCCACCGGAATAAATATTGATGCCATGCTCTCTCATGGACTCAAGGAATGCTTCCGTGCCATCGATGAGCTCGGAAATAACCTCCCCAGGGCAATTCAGGGCGTTGCGGTTGACTGTATTTGAAATAAGAATCCTGCCGTTCACGCCAACGCAAAGCAGGTCATCTAGATTCATGACAATACTGTCTTGTGCGATGCCGCGGAAGACAGAAGCATCACCGGTTTCCTTGTACCAGAGATAGGCGACGATCGATTTTGTGCCTGCACCATCGGCATGAATGACATTGCACTTTGCTGGGTCGCCGGAAAGGAAGTCTTCGGTCACTTTACAGAAGGCACCAGGAAATAGGCCTTGTTCAAGTTTATCAACCGCGTCATGGACTTCTGTTTTGTCCGCACTGACCCCCCTGGCCTGATAACGGCTGTCCGTGGCTGCTTCCAGAACCGAGTAGCCAGAGCGATCATGCGCGGTAACTAGGCTGCGAAACTCTAACTGACGATAGGCCTTGGCCACTGTATTTGGCGCAATGCCGAGATCCGTTGCGACAGAACGGATGCTCGGAAGGCGGGCGCCGGGCAATAATTCACCGGCGGAAATAGCGAAATGTACCTGGTCGACAATTTGCTGGAAGACGGGCGTTGCAATGTTGGTTTGGATGCTTATTTTCATAGGCACAACTGTATCACTATTGTGATACAAAATGAAAGATCTGTTTGTGAAGATCTGTGTGTTAATCCCCACTAACCTGCTATCTGCACGCATCGCTCAACAAACCAATACGTAGAGATGCCGCCGGCCAGATACAAAGGAGCTTGCATTAACGCCATGGGCTGGGATGAATGCCACGTGATTTTTAGACCTAGCCGTGCGCCAACGAAAACCAAGGTTAGCGCCAGGCTGACGATCATCAGCTGCCCTAGTTCGATGCCGACATTAAACAGGAACAATGCGCCGACTGCATTGTCCTCTGGTAGTCCAATGGCCGACAATGCCCCCGCAAACCCCAGGCCATGCAGCAGGCCAAAAGCGAGTGCTGCTAACCAAGGCCGAGCGCTGATCAGACTGCGCCGTGAAGATAGTGCCTCTCGTGCCAGCACCACAATACTAAGCGCGACAAGCGCCTCAACCGGTGGCTGAGGTAGGGTGATCAACTGAAATACAGACAAACCGAGGGTCAACGAATGTGCAACGGTAAATGCTGTTATTACGCCAAGCAGGTTTTTCCAACCAGGCACTAGATACAGCAGCACCAGCAGAAACAACACATGATCGAAACCGAGTAGTAAATGCTCGATGCCAAGTAAGAGGAAAATTGGAATGGCGGTGCCAGATGAAAACTCGACCGATGGCTTGCGCGCATTTAACAGGTAACGGGTGGTGGCTGCTTGCCTGTCCTTCACGGTAACGATAACGTCTACCAGGGTCTGCTCAATACCGTTGATACTCATCACGGACAGCGGCTCATCCATGCATTTCAAGTTAAACCTCTGTTCGAGCATCACGCCGCTGGTGCGTTGGCGCCCAGAGGATGCAACACAATTGGTGATGACAGCCAGGTTGAACGGCGCTAAAGAAGCGGCGGCACTTCTTGTCCGTGATGATCTAAATGGCTGTTTAAAAAGGACTTTCCAGTCAACCCCATTGCCAGCCTGGGTCAACTGCAATACAGCAGGCTGAACTTCATGCGCAAACAATCGGCAGGAAAACACGCACAGCAATAAAATGAGCCATCTCATTTAACGATGGATAACCTCATAGCGCATCAGGAGTTGGTGATAGAAAGCATCGGCGGCCTCCTCGGACTGACGCCTGATGAGATCTGCTCGAACTTTGGCTGTGATGTAGGAAAGTGGCGTTGGCTCAGGCGCGAGCCGCTCCTCGAGATAGACCAGATGGTGGCCGTAACTGCTTTTATAAGGACCTGTCCAGCTCCCCGCCACGAGCGCTGTTAATTGTGACGCGAATTCGGCCCCCAATAGAACCGTTATTTCACGCACGTTTTTGGACAAGTAAGTCTTGGGCAATAGGGTGGCACTACCCAGCCCTCGCCAGTCCTTGCCGGCCATCAGGTCAGCGTGAACAGACGCAACCGCTAAAGCCTCAGACACAAAGATGTGCTTGAAGCTATATCGCAGTGGCAGCGTGTACCGCTGAATGTTCGACTGGTAATAAGCGTCCAGTTCAGCTTGAGTCACGGGCGTGTCTTCAGAAAATTGATGCAGAAAGCCTAGTTTCTGGACAAGTCTGCGGCGCACAATATCATCGTCCTCCATTAGCCCCTGCCGCACTGCTTCACGGTACAACACTTCCTGGCGAAGCCAGGCATCAACCAATGACTGCAGTTCAGGTTCGGTCGGCGGCTGATTCATTTGGGTTAGCCACAGGTTAGAGATACGCGCGCGCAGCGCATCATCAATAATAATGCGGTCTGTCTGTCGCAGATGATTGGCCGCGAACAGCAACGCACCGATCAAGCAAAACCATAGAATCGGTTCACGAAGCCACCGCACCTTGGCTACTCTGAGACGGGGCTGAACCAAATTGGTGACGTCCAGGCCCGCTCCTGTATTGTCTTAGATAGTGCGGGGTTTGGTTCAACGCCCGACCGTAGCGCATCCCAGGTTGACCATCGGCAAACTGGATTCTCCAGCGCCCGCACGTAGTAGAGTGCGTGCTCGGATTCGTCAAACTCCGGGTCAACCCAGCGTACAAGCATTTCGGGATCACCAACATCCGTGCTGACGCTGCAATCTGCAAGATTCACGCTGGCACCATTGTCAGGGCAGCGATGTGTCTTAGGGTCCACCTTTGCCTCGTCGGAGCATGCGACATCAAAAATTTTTTCAGACGAGTTACCGTCACTGACGGACGCCTTAATGATTTGCACCCGCTGCAGCGCTGCCTTATTGGGGTCCTGTAACGCCCAGACTAAAAAGCTCGGTGACTGACCCGCTTCTGCGACAAGTTCACCACCCATGGCGACACCGCCAGCATAGGCGCTATCGATTAAGTTGTCGGCATCTAGTGCTGGCAGGTCATAGCCCGCGAAAAAACGAACCTGGATTCTGGTGCCGGAAGTTGAAAACGTCTCCTTGCGGTGCAATGCGTCGTAGATAGCAGTGCGGGTGTTTTCTTCTGCCCAGACGCCCGCCAGGCTGCCGGCGCTCCATTGGCTTCGGTAGGTCTTAAGATAGGTTGAGCCGTCTTCTGTGGGTTGTGCCAGTGGCACTGAGCCGCGTTCGACGGGTTCATCATCCAGCCTGCCCGTCTTGCTCCAGTAGTTGTCTTCCGCGCCGGCGTAAGATGCGTTGTGTGTGTCACTTGAGCCAATGACGCCGAATTTAAATGGGTTAAAGCCCTTCGTCGCCTGAAACTCGATACCGTTTCGTAGCGCTTCGCGTACGTAGCTGCCCTGCGGTTGGCTTGGAAGGTTTGAGGCGATTCTTACTTTCATTATTTCAAAGTCCGCCCATTCATCGTTGGGTGACAAAGCCGGGTGAGTGTCCGAAGTGCCCTTAATTTGCGAATTCTCAACCAAGCGCTCATTGCGCATACGCAGGTCCGCGTAGTGACTATCGAGTGGTTTCCCCTCAAAATCTGTCAGGCTAAACATCCAGCCATTGGAACCATTCGAGTTGTGGGGCATCGCCAAGGACTCGTATCCGGCGCTGCGTTGTTCATCCATCCAGCGCCACAAGTCTTCAGGGTTGGCGGAGTCGAGTCTTGAAAATGGTAAGTCGGGCGCCGTATCCCCTTTAAAGATAACGTTCCTGTGTAGATTTTCAAACGCGTCGCCTGACGAGGTATATTCATACCCCAGAAAAGCGGTGAATTTACCGGGATCGTTGTGGCGGTTCGCAGCGGCCTTAATGTCATCCCATGCGCTGGTGGAAGACGCGGGGTCAATGAGTTCTGCACGACGTTCCGAGCGAAGAAACGCTAGCATTGTGGCAAACGCCGCCCCTCGTGATTTCTCATCAGACAAATTTCGAACGTCCTCGGCAAGTTCATGTTCGTAAAGCGCGTTACCCTTAACCGTCATACTGCGCAACGCACCAAGGTAGAAGGCGTGATCCGTGACAGCGTAGAAGTCCAGGGGCACCTCTAACTGCATGTCAAATCCGCCTGGGTGCGTTAACACGCCACCTTTTGCGAATTCATAGGCTGCGTCAGGCGCCGCCAAGGTACCCATCACAAAAGCATCAAATGAGTACATGGTGTGCACGTGTAAGTCGCCGAACAGCGCTCGTTTTTCTGTCTGTCCGCCAGCAGGGATATTCGTTGCTGACGCCGGTGTACTAAAATCATGGACCTTCGTCGGGGAGTTGGTCGGCTCAGGAGCGTCCTGACAGCCGCCAAGCAGGAGTAGAACCACCGCAAGTGTTGGTAACCGCATATTGCTTCTTCCTTTAGTCGGAGCATTGATGGTACCAAGTCATCACCCTGGCCGCATTCTTTCAATATGACCTGAAATGGAGCCTTAAGATACATCCAGCGCTGTAATGCAAAAAAACCGGAGGGTATAATGCGCGCTCTTTTAAGGGAGCTTTTATGCCGGTCATCGTAGATTATGATGCAGGTAACGTACGCAGTGTTCAGCGCGCCTGTCAGTATGTCGGTATGGACGCTGTTATATCCGCTGATCCGGCGGTAGTAGCTTCGGCGGACAAGTTAATTTTCCCGGGTGTAGGTTCCGCAGAGAGTGCTGTGGATACGCTTCGCGACCGAGGGCTTGACCAGGCGATAAAATCTTTCTACGCAACAGGGAAGCCTTTGCTGGGCATATGTCTGGGTTTGCAAATTGCACTTGAGCACACCGAGGAAGGTGACAAAACCTGCCTTGGCCTGGTGGCAGGGGCTTCCGAAAGGTTCGACTTCTCTGACAGGTCTCTTAAGGTGCCCCATATCGGCTGGAATGAATTGACGATCAATCGACCACATCCGATGCTGGAAAACATTCAGTCAGGGGATGAGTTCTATTTCGTCCATAGTTATTATGCTCGGCCAGTCGACAGTAATCATGTGGTGGGAACCACAGATTACGGCGACAAGACGTTCTGTTCTGTGATCGCCAGGGAAAACCTGTTTGCCACCCAGTTTCACCTGGAGAAGAGTGGTGCGTTGGGCCTAAAGTTGTTGGGTGCCTTTAAGCATTGGGATGGAACATGTTAAGTAAAAGAATCATTGCCTGTCTTGATGTGCGAAATGGCAACCTTGCGAAGAGCGTCAAGTTTGTCGATACGAAAGACATTGGTGATCCCGTGTCAAAGGCCAGGCAATACTACGAGGATGGCCTAGACGAGCTGGTCTTTTATGACATCACAGCTTCCAGCGATGCCAGGGATATTATGCTGGATGTTGTGGAGCAGGTGGCCAAGCAAATTTATATTCCTTTCTCTGTCGGTGGTGGCGTGCGAACCGTTGAGGATGCCAACAAACTACTTTGGGCCGGGGCGGAAAAAATCAATGTGAACTCTGCCGCAGTTAAACGCCCTGAATTGATCGCCGAGTGTGCTCACGCCTTTGGTGCTCAAAACACAGTGCTGTCGATGGACATCTTAAGCGTCGAAATGTCAAGGGAGTTCCCGAGTGGCTACGAAGTCATCATCAATGGCGGGCGCACGCCTATGGGCGTCGATGCCTTGGAATGGGCGCTAATGGGTGAAGAATTAGGTGCAGGGGAACTGGTTGTTAATTCTATCGACGCAGATGGAACTCGGGAAGGTTATGAAATTAACCTAACGCGAATGATCTCTGAAGCGGTTTCGATTCCGGTCATTGCGTCCGGTGGAGCAGGGAAACCCGAGCACTTACTTGAGGTCCTTACCGAAGGTAAGGCTGATGCGGCACTGGTCGCTTCAATGGTTCACTATGGTGACTATACGGTGTCCGGTCTAAAGCAGTGGTTGCATGAGCGTGGCGTCAAAGTCAGGTTGCGCTTTTGATGCCTGAGTCCACGGAATACCTTGAAGGCAAGATTATCCTCTTGGAAGAACGTCAGGCATTTCAGGAAGACACGCTGCAAAAACTTGATGATGCCGTGTCAGAACAACAGAAACAGATTATGGCACTTGAAGACCAACTTAAACATTTGTTGAGCCAGTTCAGGAAACTGGAGTCATCAATTCCTGATGGCGGCTCAGCAGAAGACGAAAAGCCACCCCATTACTAAAGGCTGATTTGATGAAAGCTGTCATTGTTAACGAAGACCATTCCCTTTCCTGGGGTGAAGTTGATCACCCTAAGATAGGTCCGCAGGAAGTGCTGATCAAGGTTTCTGCAACCGCTATCAACAGGGCTGACCTGATGCAGCGAAAAGGCTTCTACCCGCCACCGCCGGGTGCGAGTGAAGTGATGGGTCTTGAATGTGCTGGTGAAATTGTGGAGGTAGGCGCTGGCTGTACTCGATTTACTGTTGGCGACAAGGTTTGTGCTCTGCTGGCTGGTGGCGGCTATAGTCAGTACGCGACTGCTCATGAGGGTAGTGTGCTGCCAATTCCAGATGGGTTGTCTGAATTCCAGGGCGCTGCGCTGCCGGAAGTGTTTGCGACGGCCTGGTTGAACCTGTTTATAGAAGCGGGGTTGAAGGCCGGCGATAAAACCATCATTCATGCCGGGGCCAGCGGCGTTGGCACGACCGCCATTCAATTATGCAAGGCATTTGGTGCCAGCAGTTTTGTGACGGTTGGGTCCAAAGATAAGCTGCACGCCTGTATCGAGCTCGGGGCCCTGGGCGGGTTTAATCGTCATGATGGGTCATTCTTTGAGACCGCTAAGACCTTTGCCGGCGAAAGTGGGGTTGATGTCATCTTGGATCCGGTGGGTGCGGGTTACCTGTCTGACAACCTTAGTTTGCTCGGTCTTGGGGGCCGGTTGGTGTTAATTGGGCTAATGGGCGGTATCAAGGCGGAGCTCGATCTTGCGCAGATGATGATGAAGCGAGCGAGGATTATTGGGTCGACGCTGCGTACCCGACCAGTGGCAGAAAAAGCCGTCGTGATGGCTCAGTTGGAAGAAAAAGTTTGGCCGAAAATAGCGGCCGGTGAAATTCAGCCGATCATCGAAGCCGTGTTTCCGATCACGGGGGTTGCCGAGGCGCATGAGCTTGTCGCGTCGGACACCACAACGGGAAAGGTAATATTAACGGTGAGCCACTAATCAGTCAGCGATAAGCGGAAGTCCGGCGAAGGCTTGGACTTCTTTGCCCGTGCCGGTGAGATATAACGCAAACCCTGCGCTAAATCCTGGCAATACTCAGTCGTTGTTCGTTTAGCTTTTCCAGCGCGGAATCCAGATCCTGAAGCTTGTCTCTCTCTTTCTGTACAACTTCATCAGGCGCCTTTTCAACAAAGCTTGGGTTGTTAATCTTGCCTTCTGTTTTCCCGCGATCTTTCTGTTTTCGATCGATTTCTTTGTCCAGGCGAGCCAGTTCTGCTTCCTTGTCGATCAATCCTGCCATGGGCACCAGCAGTTCCATTTCACCGACCAGCGCGGTCGCTGACAGGGGCTTCTCTGCATTGTCACCAAGCCAGGTAAGAGACTCGGGCCTGACCAGGAAAGTGAGTTCACGGGTGAACTTGTCCAGGCGTTTCTTATCTTCGGAACTGCCATTTGATAACAGTATGGGCACTAGCCGTGCCGGCGAGATATCCATCTCACCGCGAATATTCCGTACGCCCGTAACGACTGTCTTCAACCATTCTACGTCCTTGGTGGCGGCATCACTGATGAGCTTTTCATCAGCAACAGGGAACGGCTGCAGCATGATGGTGTCGCCTGAAAGCCGAATGGTTACAGGTACTTTCTGCCAGAGTTCTTCCGTCAGAAACGGCAAGAACGGGTGGGCCAGTCGCAATACAGACTCAAGTATTCGCGCGAGTGTCTGTTGGGTACCCAGTTTTTGTGCTTGAGTAGCATCGTCGCTATTCAATATCGGTTTGGTTAGCTCTAAATACCAGTCGCAAAACTCGTCCCAGACAAATTCGTAGATTTCTTTCGCCGCCAGGTCAAAGCGATAGGTTTCCATCGCCAAGTTCACGGCCGCCGCGGTCTTTTGGAATTCAGAAATAATCCAGTGATCGATCGTTGATAGTTCAACGTTGGTGCTGTCCAGTTGTGATTCGTTAGCACTGATATTTCCGGACACAAAAATGGCGGCGTTCCACAGTTTGTTGCAGAAGTTTCGATATCCCTCAACCCTTTTCATATCAAAACGAATGGTGCGGGTGCGGGTAGCAATCGAATAGAAGGTAAACCGAAGTGGATCAGTCCCGTAAGCCTGGATACCCTCTGGATATTCCTTGCGAGTGGCTTTGTCTATTCGCTTGGCCATTTTCGGCTGCATCAGGTTATCGGTTCGTTTGGCAACCAGTTCATCCAGGGTGATGCCGTTGATGATATCCATTGGGTCCAGACCGTTGCCTTTGGACTTTGACATTTTTTGGCCGGTGGCATCGGTCACCAAGCCGTGGATGTAGACTTTCTTGAAGGGGACTTCGCCGGTAAATTTCATCGTCATCATGATCATGCGGGAAACCCACAGGCTGATGATGTCGTGTCCTGTCACCATAATGTCAGTAGAGTGAAACGTTTCTAGTTCCTTGGTCTGTTCGGGCCAGCCCAGGGTAGAGAAAGTCCAAAGGGCCGAGGAGAACCAGGTATCCAAAACATCGGGATCCTGCATAAGTTCGACGGTTGCCTCCAGGCTATGTTTGTCTCGGGCTTCTTGTTCACTGCGGCCTACATAGATGTTGCCATCGGTGTCATACCAGGCGGGAATTCGATGTCCCCACCAAAGCTGTCTGGAGATACACCAGTCTTCGATGTTTCTCATCCATGAGAAGTAGATGTTCTCCGCATTTTTCGGAATGAATTCAATGGTGCCGTCCTCGACCGCTTTAATGGCCGGTTCGGCGAGCGGTTTGATATCGACAAACCATTGATCGGAAAGGAAAGGTTCAACAACGACGCCGGACCTTTCCCCACGCGGTACCGCCATGGTGTGATCTTCTACCTTGTCCAGCAGGCCCAATGCGTCCAGGTCTGCGATAACCGCCTTGCGGGCTTCGAAACGGTCCATTCCTCGGTACTTCTCAGGGACCTCATCGTTGAGGCTGGCGTCTTCGTTTAAAATATTAATGATTGGCAGGTCGTGGCGATGACCGACATCATAGTCATTGAAGTCATGAGCGGGTGTGATCTTGACGCACCCTGTGCCAAAGGCCATATCAACGTACTGATCAGCGATGATTGGAATGCGTCGATCAGTGAGAGGAAGGATAATTTCTTTCCCCACCATCGCCTTGTAGCGGTCATCATTAGGGCTGACAGCGACAGCCGTATCACCCAGCATGGTTTCCGGACGGGTCGTTGCAACGACCAGAAACGCTCCCGGTTCGTCTGCCACAGGATAGCGAAAGTGCCAGAGATGGCCTTGTTCTTCCTCGCTTTGAACCTCAAGATCAGAGATCGATGTTTTTAGAACAGGGTCCCAGTTCACTAGGCGTTTGCCGCGATAGATCAAGCCTTCTTCGTGAAGGCGCACGAACACCTCAAGAACGGCTTCCGACAAACCTTCATCTAGGGTGAATCGCTCTGTTTCCCAGTGAAGAGAGGCGCCAAGGCGTCTCAGTTGTTTTGATATGGTTCCCCCGGACTCCTCCTTCCACTCCCAGACTTTGTCGATGAAAGCTTCCCGACCAATATCGAGTGGTTTGATGCCCTGCGCTGCAAGTTGTTCGGTTACCAGCATCTGGGTTGCGATACCGGCATGGTCTGTACCCATTTGCCAAAGGGTGTTTTTGCCGCTCATACGCTGGTAACGAATCAGAGAATCCACAAGACTGTGCTGGAAGGCATGGCCCATATGAAGGTTGCCCGTTACGTTGGGGGGTGGAATCGCGATGCTGTAGGGTTCACCCTGACCCGAGGGGGCGAAGTGATTGTTCTCTTCCCATTTCTGGTACCAGGATTGTTCGATGTCCTGAGGTGAATACTTGCTCATGATCTAATGGTGTCGCTAAAAAGTTGTCGAAACCTGATGATCTGAAAAGCTGAAAAGCCCATGATAATCAGGAAAGGCACGATTATACACGCGGTGTGACCTTTTTGGAGGTCTGTCTGGCAGGGGTGGGTCTCAGTGGAATACTACCGTTCTGTGGTCGTTCAGCAGTACTCGGTGCTCCGCATGATATTTGACGGCCTTGGCAAGAACGATTCTTTCAATGTCTCTGCCAACGTTGACAAGATCAGCGACGGTGCTTCGATGACCTACCCGTTCGATGCCCTGTTCTATAATGGGACCTTCGTCCAGTTCGGCGGTGACATAGTGGGCAGTAGCCCCGATGAGTTTGACCCCGTGTTCAAACGCCTGGTGGTAGGGCCTTGCGCCCTTGAATCCAGGTAGGAAGGAATGATGAATGTTGATGATCTTGCCGGTCATCGCCTGACAGAACTCGGGTGACAAGATCTGCATATATCGAGCTAGCACGACCACGTTGATGTTCCTGCGTTCGATCTCCTCAAGCAGTAAGGTCTCTTGTGCTGTTTTTGAGTCAGGGGCGATGGGCAGGTGCCTGAAATCTATGTTTTCTGCTGCTGCGATGGGTTCGGCGTTAAGGTGATTGGAGGCTATCAGTGCGATTTCTATTGGCAGTTCGCCATTTTTTTCCCGAAATAATAGGTCGGTCAGACAGTGATCCTGCTTTGAAACCATGACAAGGACTTTGGGCTTTTGCGCGCAGGGCCATATTTGCCAATTCATTTGGCTCCCTGTGGCGATGGGTTCGAAGGAATGCTCGAGTGCTTTAAATTTGGCTTCCCCCTCGAAGTGAATCCTCATGAAGAATGTATTATTGGAGCCGTCTCGAAACTGATCGCTGTCCAGAATGTTACACGTATTGGCTACCAGCCAACTCGACACAGCCAGCACCAGGCCGGGTTTGTCTGGGCACGATAGGGTGATGATGTAGTCCATGTTCAAGTCTCGGGCTGGTCTTTCAGGTGTTTCAGAATGGTTTTCAACTCATCACTCAGTGTTGCTCGAAGGCGTTCGTCAAACTCATTGCTAGTGTCGCAGGTCTTCTGTGTGCTGTCCCGTTTCGGGGTGCTTCGGCCGTCTTCATTGGCAAATGCAACAGTGCCAAGAATGTCCTTAAATAGATCAACGGTGTCTGGATCATATCCAGGAGGATGTTGGCGTTTCTTTTTGTACGAGTGTTGAGACGGCCTCGGGTGTCTGTCTGGTGTTTTTAAAAGCAGCGATGAGACAGTTGCCAGGTCGTGAATCAATGGGATCTGGGTAACGCCAGGTTTGTTCTCGTCGTCTTCCATATATCGCAGGTCGGCCTTTTTTCCTGTATCAGTTAATCTCGTGGTAGTTCAGAACATAGCCGCGTTCTTTGTAATACGCGTAGTTCTCACGGGCGGATTTTCGACTATTTTGGTCGACGGGAACGACCTCTGCAACCCGGTCGAACCTGGAGAAAAAATGCGGAATCTGACCGGAAAGGTTAATTAGCACGTCCTGGTGTTCTTCAGGCTCATGATCGAAGCCAATCTTGATGGGAACGTCTATTGCCTCTGAATGCAGCGAATGCGGCACGTAACTATCTTCCTTAAAGGTCCACAACTGCTCGTTCAGGATCTTGGCCTGTTCTTCGGTCGCGGTGTGTACATAAATTCGGTGGCCCTTCCTGTAAACCAGATCAATCAGCCGGCAAGCAAAAGCATGCTCGTCGCCTGATGTCTGGTAAAAATCGATTCTAGTCAAAAGTCGCCTTTCCTGGTCTCAACGGGTCGGGTTCAGGCTGCAAGGTTGTTTAGGTATTCAAATAGCAAACTGACGGGCCTGCCGGTTGAGCCTTTTGACGGGCCGGATCCCTTGAATGCGGAACCGGCGACATCAAGATGTGCCCAGCGATACTTTTTGGTAAAGCGCGCAAGGAAACAGGCCGCTGTAATGCTCCCGGCCTCGCGACCACCAATATTTGCCATGTCTGCAAATGGGCTGTTGATCTGCACCTGATAGTCATCCCATAAAGGCATTCGCCAGACCCGGTCCAGCGAGTCCTCGCCTGCCTTGGTAAGGTCCGCCGCGACACCATCATCATTGGCGTACATTGCTGAGGCATGGGAACCCAAAGCGACGATGCAGGCGCCCGTCAGCGTTGCGACATCAATCACGGTCTTGGGATTGAACTTGTCTATGTAGGTCAGTGCGTCGCATAAGACAAGCCGGCCTTCGGCGTCTGTGTTCAGGATTTCTACTGTTTGCCCGGACATGGTTTTTACGATGTCCCCTGGCCTTGAAGCATCGCCTGACGGCATATTTTCTGCTGCTGCGATCACGCCAATAACGTTCATGGCAAGCCCCTGTTCGGCGATCGCGAGCATGGTTCCAAACACACAGGCTGCGCCGCACATATCCCAGATCATCTCGTGCATGCCACCGCCTGGTTTCAGTGAAATACCACCCGTGTCGAAGGTAATCCCTTTGCCAACCAGCACATGGGGTGCCTCTTTTGCTTTGCCGCCCTTGTGGGTAATCACGATTAACTTGCCGGGTTGCACGCTGCCTTGGGTAACGGACATAAACGCGCCCATGCCGAGTTTCTCTATCTCTTTTTCTTCGATAACCTTCGTTGTGATAGATAAATAATCTTTGGCAAGTCGTTTCGCCTGCTCCGCGAGATAGGTCGGTGTGCAGACATTTCCTGGCAGGTTGCCCAGTCTCTTCGAGGAGTTGATACCCGCAGTCAATGCGTTACCGACTGCGATTGCGCCGGTGACTGCTTTCAGTTCGGATTTGTCGTTGACGAGCAGATCCACCGACTCGATGGCATCCGTCTTCTCTGGCGGTTTACCCTTCATTTCCGTAAACGAATACAAACCGGCCTCGAAGGATTCGATAATTCTGCGAGTTTTCCAATCAATGTCCCGGTCTGGGACATCCACTTCAAGCAGGCAGCATAGGTTGGTTCGCGATGAGATAGCTTTTATTTTGCCGATAACGGTTTTTGCTATGCCCGCATACTTTGCGCTAGTCATGGCCTTTTTTTTACCAAGTCCTACCAAAAGTACTCGGACGGCACCGATATCGGGTACATCATGAAGTATTAGTGTCTGATTGATTTTACCGCTAATGTCACCGCGTTTTAGGACCTTTTTCAGATAGCCTTTGCTCGCTTGGTCCAGCAACATAGCAGAGGGGGATAACTGGCAGTTTTCGTAGACGCCAACGATGGCGCATTGCGATTTGGCTTTTACGGCATTACCCGTGTGTGTGCCATACTTCATAAAGACTCCTGAGGTTTTTCGCGTGGGCTATTGCCCTAATATAACGTGGGCTATTGCCCTGATATAAAGAGTATAGAATGTCCGGTCACTTAAAGTGATTCTTTTACGCTATTTTGCCCGTGAAATATTTATCACGATGTTTGCTGTTACTGGCATTGTGTTGGTGATTTCTATGGGTTGGCGATTCAGTGGCTATTTAGAGAATGCGGCCGCGGGTCTCATGTCCCGCGAAGTGCTGTTTGCTGTGATGGCCTATAGGCTGCCCGGTTTTCTTGAATTGATTATTCCGGTCAGTTACTTCCTGTCTATTATGCTGGTGCATGGTCGGATGCACGTCGATAGTGAAATGATTGTTCTTCAGGCGTGTGGAATGAGTACCGGACGGCTGATTCAGATGACGCTGCTAACGTCTCTGGCGGTTATGGTGATGACGGCGATGATCTCTCTGTGGCTTAAACCGATGGGTGAGCGGCAGGTCGAAATACTGTTGGGTGATCAGAGCAAGTTGACGGAATTCGATACGCTTATCCCTGGTCGCTTCCAAATGCTGACTTCAGGCAAGCGGGTAACCTATACGGAAGGCCTCTCGGACAAGGGGGAATTGGCGGGAGTATTCATTAACGAGTACAAAGAGACGGCCGGTAATGAGCCCAGGCAAGCGGTGACGGTGATCGCTGATAGCGGCAGGACTCAGGTTGATGGTGCGGGTAGACGGTTCCTGGTGCTAAATAACGGTAGGCGATATCAAGGCAAACCCGGAGAAAAGAATTTCCAGTCCATAGACTACGAAGAATACGGTCAGTTGGTGGATAGTGGTGGGTCCATCAAGCGTAAAAAACGCCGTACGGCTATACCAACATCAGCGTTGTTCGGTGCAACAGATGCCAGCGCTGTATCGGAGCTTCATTGGCGCGTAGGGGTTGTTCTATTGATACCTGTTATTGCTCTGCTGGCAATACCCCTTGCTCGGGTAAATCCGCGGCAAGGACGGTTTACGCGTCTGGTCCCCGCGATGATTCTTTGCTTTGTCTATATTCTTACGTTGTCAGGCGCCAGGACTGCGTTGGAGAAAGGTTCCATCCCTCTGGATTTGGGCCTTTGGTGGATTCATGGCTTAGCCCTTGGCACGACGTTTCTAATGTACAGGCTTGATTGGATGGGCGAAAAGCTTAACAAGTTGCCAATGCCTTTCCGTTAGTGGCGCTAGTCGTCGCTGGTTTCTTTTCGGTAGGGGTCGCTCCCCAAAAAGATGACCCGGGTTCCCGACGCGCGATCGTGCCAGGCCAGGTTCTCTCTATCGAATAAGATCCAGATAAAGCCAAGTCCAAGGAACATCGCTGAGAAAGTGGCGAAGAAAAATCTTACAGCACATTCACCTAGGGTTAATATTTGCCCAGTATCGTTGATGGTGCGGATTTTCCAGACCTGCATGCCGAGGGTCTGTCCCTTAATGTGCCAAAAGTAGGCATAAAACGCGCCAGCTTCAAGATAAAGGAATAGCTGGAAAGATGGCCCTGCGATTATTTTACCGTTATTAAAAAAAGCGATCATAAGCGCCGTTGTAATGAGCCAAAGGGCAATGACCAGAAATGAGTCGTACAGCATGGCCGCTAGTCGTCGCCATAGTTTGGCCTGTGTGTTTGAGGCAGTTTGCATGAGATCGTTTGCATGAGTAAGGAGAAAAAATGAAGTCTATCATGGGTTTGCAGCGGCATCGCCTTGCACGGGTATTTTGGGTTTCGCTAGCATCACTTGTGGCAATAATGATTAGTCAGGGTGCGGTAGCGGGCGCCGCCGGTAGTTTTGATGATTACCTGGCAAAGGTGCGATCGGCAGCAATCCTGAACGGGATAGCATCAGAGACGGTAGATGGCGCGTTCAAAGAGCTAACGCGCGACGAGCGTGTCATAGGCTACGATCGGAAACAGCCTGAGTTTGTGCAGACGTTTGACGAGTACCTGACTGCGCGAGTGACGAGCTTCAAAAAACAAGAAGGTCGCAAGCTGTTTAGGCTGCATCAGATTTTGCTTGATGAGATAGCTGATTTATACGATGTGGATCCAGAGTATATTGTTGCCTTTTGGGGTTTGGAGACAAATTTTGGTCGCTATCAGGGGAATCACAGCATCATTCGGTCTCTCGCAACCCTGGGGTATGATCAGCGCAGAGCTGCGTTTTTTACCGCGGAACTCCTTAAAGCGCTGCAAATTCTTGATGAGCAACATATTGCGCCTGAGGCATTTGTAGGTGCGTGGGCTGGAGCGATGGGGCAAAGCCAGTTCATGCCGAGCAGTTTTCTGGAATTTGCGGTCGATCACGATGGAGACGGTCGGAAGGACATCTGGTCCAATAAGGCGGATGTCTTTGCCTCTATCGCTAACTACCTGAATAAGGCTGGCTGGAAAAGGGGGGCCGGTTGGGGCGGCCCGGTATCGTTTAACAACCTGGATTTTGCCAGCTTGAAGCCCCCGAATGTTGAGCCAGGTTGCCGGGCCCTTAAGCGCCATTCTCGCAAAATGTCGATTCCCAGCTGGCAGGCCAAGGGCGTGGTTCCTGGCGGTCAATTGACTGACCAGTTCTATGCGCTGGTGTCGCCTGAAGCAGGCGCAAGCTCGGGATACCTTGTCGGAGGGAACTATCGTGCAATCTTGAATTACAACTGCGCTGACAAATATGCTGTATCAGTGGGCTTGCTGTCTGAGGCGATTGCCAGGCCGGACTAATCAGGAATCATCATGAAAGCGGCTTCGGTCTCGGCGACGACCTCGTTGGTATCGTGCCGAATCATCAATCCCTTCATCTGAGTTAATCGTGCTTTTTGTTTTATGCAGTGTCCTTCAAGTCGAACCTTGGCGCCAATCGGTAGTGCGTCTCGATATCGAATATCGCATTTAGCGGTGAATGCCTTGAAACCCTTAAGGAATAGCCAGTTCGCCATGACGTCATCAAGTGCACTAAACACAATACCGCCATGTGTCACGTTGTCGTATCCGCAATGATCGGCGCCAGGTGTGAATTCACTGTGGCAAATATCCTCCTCAAGTCTGAACGCCAGTTTTAGCCCAATTGGATTCCCAGGCCCGCAAACGAAACAGCGGTTGGCATCAGATCGTAATTGACTCATAAATTTGCTCCATTGGCCGTGTAGGTTGCGTTTACTGATACGCAGGTATAATGACGAGCATGTACCTTGATACTCACAAGACCTATTGTCCACATTGCGGTGAAATGATCGAGCTGGTGGTCGACCCTTCAGCAGACCAGGAGTATATCGAGGATTGCCAAGTCTGCTGTTGTCCGATGATGGTTTGCGTGTTGGCAGTGCAAGAAGGCCCGCCGGAAGTTAGTGTCTTTGCAGAGACGTGAGGACGGATTCTTCGGAGTGTTTACTAAGAGTGTTTACTAAGCGTGTGTACCGAGGGTGTGATCAGGGGTGTGATCAGGGGTGTGATCAGGGGTTTGTCAGGGATTTGTCAGGGGTTTGTCAGGGGTTTGTCAGGGGTTTGTCAGGGATTTATCAAGGTATATCTATCCTGATAAAGCCCTTGATGAATGGCACATAGTTCAGTAAGTCCCACATTGAAGAACGGTATAGCTCTGCTGGTATGCGATGTTTGATAGTCTGGTGTAATGCAGGAAGTTCGGACCAGTGCACGCCCTGCTTGTGGTGATGCGCCGTGTGGTAGCCAAGGTTGCCCGTGACCAAATTGTAAGCCGAATTCATTGTGTTGTAAGAAGCGGTGAAGTCGTCCTCCGAGTCCAGGCCCGCATGATGATCGTAGGTGGCCCACGCCGTGATCAACAGGCCTGTGAGCATAGGAAGAGCGAAAACCATCAAGCCCTGCAGGGGGTTGGCCGCGACTAACGATATTGCAATGGTGAGTGTCAACGCTGTGTAGATTAAATGTGCGCGTAAATGTTTAGGATGTTTTTTCCCTACTTTCCAAGCTCGTGGATAGGCTGTCGCTGCAACGGCTAAGGTGTATTCAAGCTCATTCATTTTTGAACCATCTGCTCTTTGCCAGCGACTCTCATCAATACCCTGGTCTAGGTAATTGTGATGGTGGCCAAAGACGTGATGTAGTAACCATTGATTTGTTGTCACGCCGGTGTGTAGCCCGTAACTGAGTTCCAAAATTCTGTTAAGGGGCGTCCAATGGAATGTCTTGGTGTGTTGGTGGTGGTGGTTCCAGGCGCAGATACACCCTTTAGGAATAATTGTTAGAATAAAATATGATAGTAGCAGCCAAATGTTGTCTGCGGTGAAGTAGACGATCAGGTCTAACAAGGTCAGTGACAAAATAAGAAAAACTGGAAGTTGGTCTGCGCGATATCTAAACACTGGGTCCATGCTCGGTAAATTCGAGCGAAGTGTAGCATAGCGTTGTTGGATTTCTAGAGGCTAGACGCCTCTCAAAGTAAGGTCCTGAAAACTTGTCCTAAAATGATTATAGATTTTTAAAAGCGACAAAAAACTGTCCTGAATTGATTATGGATTGCAGAATATGAAAGATGAAAAAGCTGGTGAAGTGGTTTCTTTTTCAAACGCGGGTAACCCTCATGTGCTTGCCAGGAAAGAAGCCAAGCTAAAAAAGGTTCAAGCAGCATTCAAAGCGGCGAGCAACGACAAATTTAAAGATGCTCGCAACCAGCGCCGCAAGCGCAAAAACGCCAAGAAAAAAAAGTAGGCGGGTCCTTATTTGGTAAGCGAGATAGTAGTTCTCGCTAGCCGATCATTAATAAAAGTTCCCGTCCGGTTCTATCCTCTCTGCGGCGGTTCCTTCCCTTGCTGCCTGAAGTTCCTGCCTTGCAAGTCTTTCCATAAAGCCCCGGTCAGAACCCAGGGTAACCATATGAAACCCCTGGTCCAAATAGCGTTTGGTATATTCCAGTGAGCCTGTTTGAATCCCGGCGGCAATGCCGTGTTTTTTTGCGGTTTCAAGAATATGCGTGACAGTGGCGACATGTTTGGGATCGTTATTGTCACCGGAGGGATGCAGATCTAAGGCATACGCCAGGTCATTAGGCCCAATATAGACAGCGTCGACGCCTGGCGTTGACATGATGTCATCCAGGTTCTCCAGCGCCTCGGCGGTTTCAATCATCACAATGCAGGCAATCTCTGAATTGGCCGCCCGGACATAACCTTTACCTGAATAGAATGTCACGCGGTTGGGTCCGTAAGAGCGGATACCTTCAGGTGGATATCGGCAGGCGGCAACGGCTCTCTCAGCTTCCTCGCGATTGTTAACCAGCGGAACAATAACCCCATAAGCGCCAGCGTCCAGCACCTTCATGATCTCGTACGGTTCATTCCAGGGGACTCTTACAAGCGGAATAGCGTTAGAAGTGGAGATAGCGGTCAGCATGTGTTTAACGTCGTTATAATCCAGCACACCGTGTTGCATATCCAGGCATAGCCAATCGAAACCCGCATGGGCCATGGTCTCTGCCGTGTAACTCGAATCGATGGACATCCATGCGCCAATGGTTTGCTGGTTCGCGCGCCAAGCCTGTAAAACGTGATTGCTTCTCATCGCTCTTTCCGTTGTGTTTGTTTTGAGTATGTCAGAGCCACATTTATGCCGCTGCTGAATTGCTAAGCGCGTCAATAATTATTGCTCGTGTGTCGGTTGCCAACTTGCTGATATCCGTATTGTTATCGACAGGGATCGGTTGATGAAAGGTCAGCGTAACAGTCCCTGGTCGCCAGTCGAGCGTATCTGATGGGACAATCCTATGGGTATTGCTGATACTCACAGGAACAACGGAAGCCCCAAGGTCCTGCGCCATCATAAATGCACCTTTTTTGAATGATCGCAATTCTGTGGTGCGGGAGCGGGTACCTTCAGGAAAGAAAACGACGCACATGCCGTCCTTAATTCGTTCTCTGGCTGCATGAATTGAGTTCAGCGCTTTTTCCGTGGAAGAACGGTCCACGAAAATGTGCCCCATGAGTTCACATGCAAGTCCAAGTACAGGAACTTTTCTGAGCTCCTTCTTCATGACCCATTTTAAACTCAGGCCACTGAAGCCGTAGAGCACGTAAATATCGATAAGGCTCATATGATTTGCAGCCAATACATATGATCGGCCTTCTTCAAGATGCTCTTTCCCATAAACCTCCACGTTCACCAGCGAAACAGAGGCGTTAAGGCGGGCCCAAAACGCCGCGAGCACGCTGGATGCGAAGTTGGCTAAACCAAGAAAGCACAGAATGATGATCAGACTGCCGATAACAAGTGTGGAAATCAGCAGTGTTGGAATGATAATGACCCACTTATAAAGTAAGTACGGAATCAAAAGCGCCGATGGTATACCTGCTTGTTGCGGTGTCTCAAGGCCCTGTGCAGAGGGTTCTGATAATTCGGTCTGGATCTTTATGGCTCCTAATTTTAGGCAAAGGCGATTGGCGCTTGACCAGCGACAGTCGTTCTCCACATTTCTCGACGATATCCTTGGTAATCGGAGGTGGCACAATGTTGCGTGCACCGGTTATCCCACAAGGTAAGAGTGCCGGGTTCCCACCTGACGCGACAGCAGAACCGGGGGTTAACGATAAGCTGGTTTAAGTAGTCGAGCAGCGGCAGGCTTTCTTCCTGCGTCATGTTTTCAAAGCGGATGGTATAGGTTGGGTTGATCCAAAGCGCTGGGCGCTTGGTCACCGGGTGCCTGCAAATGACCGGGTGTATCTGGGTGTCGGGTTCCTGGTCATCATTGATGATCGTCATATTTTCCAGGTGATTCTTAAGGGTTGCCTGGGGGCCATAGGACTTGGTGGCGCTATGAACGGCATTCAAAGATTTGAGCGCCGTTTTCATGCCTTCAGATAGCGCGTCATAGGCTGCATACAGGTTGGCGTAAAGGGTGTCTCCGCCGGCAACCGGGGTATCTACTGCATAAAGCAGGGTTTTTGCAGGCGGCCTCTCCTGAAAAGTGAAGTCTGTGTGCCAACCCGCGCCGAAAGTATGTGGTGAGTTCTCGTCGGCTTCCTTTACAACCGGGACAACATCCGGGTATTCCTTGAGTCCGGTTAGGTAGGGCGTGTCTCCAGGCCCGCCCAGCCTATTGGTGATGTTTACCAGGTCCGATGGTGAAAGCGACTGGTCGCGGACACAAAGAACCAGGTGTTTCGCGAAGGCTCTATCCAGTTCCGCCAGGGAGACCTCATCCAGGTCGTTCATGTCCAAGCCTGTGATTTCTGCGCCAATGAGTCCAGTGAGCGGACGGATAATCATGGTGTCAACTTCTTGATATTCAGGTAGTTACAGTACTCTGATGCTATGGATAGCACAAACGCGAATGGTGTGGGCGCCAGGGATTGCAATCCGCAGGCTATTGCAATCCATCAGTTACGTAATATATTACGTAACTAGTAACCTAGTGGAACATTGCCATGGATGACCTGTTAGAAGAGCTCGGCGCGTTGGCGCTAGGTGCTCGCCTGAAGCGACTCGCCGATGTGCTGATGCAGGGTGGGGGCAGGATCTATGACGAGGCTCATCCGAGTTTTGAGCCTAGATGGTTTCCCGTGTTTTCCTATCTGTACAAAAAGGGGCCAACTTCAATAACTGCCTTAGCGAAAGGCCTACGCGTGTCTCATCCGGGGATCAACAAGACTGCCGATGAATTAATCGAGGTACGCCTTGTCGCACCTTACCGCGATAGAAACGATAAGCGTAAACGTGTGTTAGCACTTACAAGCGCTGGAAAGCAGAGATACCAGGAGCTTGAGCCAACATGGAGAGATATCAGGCAGGCGCTCCAAGGTGCAGTCGATGAGTCCGGGGGGGATTTTCTGGCGCAGTTGGGCGCGTTGGAAAAGAGTTTTACCCGACGAGATTTGGTCAACAGGTATCGGGACCAGCAGGGAAAAAATATTAAAGAGGTGCAGATACGACCCTTTAAACAGGACCATGCGGCTGCGTTTCGATCTCTAAATACCGCCTGGATTCAGCATTACTTCAAGTTGGAAGGCGCGGATCGCAAGGTGTTGGATGACCCGGCCGGCGAAATCATCAGCCCTGGAGGCGAGATCCTGTTTGCGGTGTCACCGGGTAGCGAAAAAGCTATCGGGACTTGTGCATTGATTAGGCTCGATGCTGAAAAAGCAGAGTTAGCTAAAATGGCAGTCTCGGAAGAGGCCAGAGGTAAGCAGGTAGGTTTGCTGTTGGGCGAATCGATTATCGCCAGAGCAAGGGATCGGGGTTTTCTGGTGGTGCTGCTGGAAAGTAACCGCAAACTTACGCCGGCCATTAGTCTGTACAGGAAACTCGGGTTTGTCGAAAAACCGTTTCCGCACCGCTCTTTGTATTCTCGTGCGGATATCTATATGGAACTCATTCTCTGACTGGAACGGTTGCTTACCGCCAGGCATATTTATTGGGACATACACTGATTGAAAAGCTCAGTTTACGAGAAGCCCCGCCCATCGCTGGTCTAGCTCTCAGGGCCTTACCAGGTTGTTACCGCTTTTCCCAGGTTGTACCTGCTCGCCCAACCAAGCCCCTCGATGGTATTGGTCTTTGCAGTGTATTCGCAGCCAAGCCAGCCGGCATAGCCTAATTCATCCAGATAATCTGCAAGAAAGTGAATGTTCACTTCACCGTGTTGGGGCTCATTTCTTCCCGGTAAGCTAGAGAACTGAACGTGCCCGATAACGTCAAAGTGACGACGAAGTCCCGCGGCTAGATTCCCCTCCATCATCTGCATATGGTAAAAGTCGAACTGCATTTTGATGTTGTCTCGGTCTAGCGTGTGAATCAGTTCAGCCGTATGGTCGCTCCTGGTGTGCAGGTAGCCCGCAACATCCTGGGTGTTGAGTGGTTCAAGCAGCAACGACACACCCCTGGGCGCCGCAAGGTCAGCGGCCCACCTAAGATTGTCGATAAAAAGACCTTCAGACAGCGTGGTTTTCTCGGTTTCCCTGCCCGCCAGTACATGAATCATCGAGGCGCCCATGCCCGTCGCATAATCCAGGGCGTTTTGAAACGAGGAACGAAAAAACGCCTCCCGGCCAGGTATTGCTGCGGTACCTGTTTCACCAGCGCCACCGGGTGAGATATTGATCAATATGGCTTCAAGGTCTGATTGCACCAGCCAGTTAGATAACACGTTAATGTCGTAACGGTAAGGAGACAGTATTTCTACTGCCGTAAAACCGCACTCCCTGGCCGCTCGGAATCGATCCGGAAAAGGTAGTTCCTGGAACATCGTTGTCAGGTTGGCGGCGAATCTCGGCATACCTAAAACGTTACCACGGGTTTCCGCTAAACTTCCTGTATTATTTTCTTCTTTAATGAACGGGGCATACACCTTTGGAGCAACAGAAAATAGTGCTGGTCACCGGCGCCGGCTCAGGGATCGGAAAGGCCTGCGCAATGGCCTTTTCGGCAAAAGGTTGCGCCGTGGTTCTGGCAGGAAGGCGCCGGGACCGGCTTGAGCAGGTGGCCTCAGCCTGCAGCAATGAAACACTGATTGTTGAATCTGATGTCGCCGACCCGGAATCCGTCACGCACCTGTTTAAGTCCATCAAAACTCAATTCACCAGGCTGGATGTCTTGTTTAACAATGCCGGAGGAGGCTCGCCGCCGAGACCCTTTGAAGAAATCCCCTTCGAGGAATGGCAAAGGGTCATCAATGTAAACCTGACCGGTACCTTCCTTTGCACCCAGGCTGCCTTTGGGATCATGAAAGAACAAACCCCGATGGGTGGCAGGATTGTTAACAACGGTTCCATTTCTGCACATGTGCCTAGACCGCTTTCTGCACCTTATACCGCGAGTAAACATGGGGTGACGGGGCTCACCCGATCGACCTCACTGGATGGGCGTCCTTATAATATTGTTTGTAGTCAAATTGATATCGGTAATGCTTTAACGGATCTTACCGCCAGGATGGCCGAGGGCGTGCCGCAACCCGACGGGACTATTAGGGCGGAGCCTACGATGGATGTTCAACATGTCGCCGATGCAATAGTGCAAATGACCGAATTTCCGCTCGAAACCAATGTCCAGTTCATGACCATTATGGCCACTAAAATGCCGTTTATTGGCCGTGGATGACCTAATCCGCGGCCTGGTATGTTTTTCGCCCCCCTTTGGAACAGGAGCCTTTGGAGCAGGAGCCCCCGGAGCAGTCGCCTCTAAACCGTCGTGATGAGTTCCGGAATACCCGCGGGGCCTATCCAGACATAGGCATTCTGCTCGAAGCGCATTGCCATGGCAGTTGCCTGGTCTTTATCAATACCCAATACCAGGTAACTATATTCTAGCCAGTCCTCACCCTGGCCGTAACCGACCAGATAGTTCAATCGTATTGTTTCTATATCGGTTAACAGAGCGCCCTGGCGGTCGTCGTTCTCATCATCGGTGAGGTGTTCACTTCGAGGGTTCCATGCGGTCATAAAGGCTGCTGTTTCAACGCCCATGCTACCCAGTAACACCCGAAGATCGTCGCTTTGCTCGCCGATTTTCATAAGCAGGGGCGGGTCGTCGGAGATGATGTAGTCTGTGTCTAGGTACTTCTGTTTGAGTGCTAAGTCGATGCCCGGTTTCATATCAGGATGTTTTCCTCATGACAGCCCTGTCGTACAGCGGGTCTTCGGGCTTGCGCGCGCCAAGTATCATTTCAGAGCCACTAAACCATGCGTCGGCCGTCGCCTCTTCACGTACCCAGTCAACCAGTTCGCTCCGGTATGCGATCTTCCAAACACCATCTCGGCGTTCGTAACGGTCAACATAACGGCCACTGATAAAGAGGTCGCGTTCTTCACCCAGTTCGTTTTTTATACGGTGAAACGCCTGGTAGTAAACCTCGCCAAACGCTTCCTCTCCCTGTAGCTCGATGTTCACCTGTCCAATAAAATGATGGTTGGACAGGTGAGTGGCAAGGCTGCTCTGGCAATATTCAATGAAACCATCTGGTCCACCTTCATAGGTACCATAGCTGCAAAACGCATCTCCCCAGAACACTGAACGTTCCAATTCTCCATCCAGGCGATCCAGGCCCCGCATGTAGTTTGATGAAAGATCAGTGATCTCGAGTTTATCCGCCGCGGCGTGCAACCTATCCTGTGTCATCTCTAAAATTCGATAACTGAACGAGCGACTTCACCGGCTTTCATGCTTCTGAATGCCTCATTGACGTCTTCGAGCTTTAGTCGTCGAGATACAAGGCTGGTCAGGTCAAGACGATCCTGCAGGAACAAGTCAATGAGCTTTGGCATGTGCTCGCGGAAGCGAGTCGAACCATACATGCAGCCGATCAGTTTCTTTTCTTGCAGGAATGCCGGGCCTGGTATCGAAATTTCAGATCCCAGTGGGTGCATACCCACAACGACGGTTGTTCCGCCGGCGCGTGTAATGTTAAACGCTTGAGTCGCGGCAGCTGGTACGCCGATGGCCTCAAAAGCGTATTCAACCCCTTCGCCTTTGGTTATTTCCTGAATGGCTTCTTCCAGGTTAACGTCTTTCGAATTAATGGTGTGCGTGGCACCAAACTGGGATGCCATTTCAAGCTTGGAATCCATAATGTCGATGGCGATAATGTTCGCGGCACCAGCGATACGGCAACCCTGAACAATATTGAGTCCTATTCCACCACAGCCAATGATCGCCACGGTTGAACCACCTGGTACCTTGGCGGTATATAGCGCCGCGCCAACACCGGTCATCACGCCGCATCCGATGAGCGAAGCTTCGGCCATGGGCATTTCTTCCGGGATCTTTACGACGCCATTTTCCGAAGTCACCATCATTTCTGCAAAGCTGCCTACTGATGCAAACTGCAGAATTGGGCTGCCGTTCCATGTAAGCCTGCTAGCAGAGGCCGCACCAATTTCTGGGTCATTGCACAGGTTGGGCTGGCCGCTCAGGCAGTAATAACATTTTCCACAGAACGGTCTGAAACTCATGATGACACGATCACCGGGCTTCACATAGGTGACGCCTTCACCGATAGCTTCAACGACACCGGCTGCTTCATGGCCTAGTACGCAGGACATAGGTAACTGCCAGGACCCGTCTACGAAGTGCAGGTCTGAATGGCAAACACCAGAACAGCTCGTCCGAACAAGCACCTCGCCTGCCCGCGGATCAATAATGTCTACGTCTTCTATAGTCAGTGGCTTATTGGCTTCTTGAAATACTGCTGCTTTCATAATCCCTCCCGGATATGGTTGATGCTGGATTGTAGTCACGATAGGCTCGCAAATACAAACGTTGCAGCCTCCGCGAGGCTATTTTCCGTTCAGACGTTCTACCACAGGCGCAAAAGCTTCCATGTTGTCTACGCCGATTGTGATGTAAGAGATTCCATGGAGCTCACGGCGTCGCTCCAGTTCTTCACAAATGGTATCCACAGACCCGAACAGGGCGTGTGGGTGAACTCGCATTTGCTCCTCGGTTAGGCCAAAACCCTGCGCGAAAGGGCCAAGCACAGGTGAAGGGTCGTCCATGACAAAGGTAAAGTAGGCGCCGATTTCTATCTCCAGGTCATCGAAGCGATCCCCAGCTCCCTCTCTGATCCACCGGACCTTCTTCTGTGTTTCCTCTTCAGTGGACATGCCTACGCCATCTGGCCCGATTGCCCCTGACCGGTTATTGAAGTTAAGAGAAACGATATCGGCTTCACGACCGGCAAGACGTAGAATCCGTGGCGAGCCTCCGCCGATCATGATGGGCGGTTTGGATATAGGTTTGGGGTCTCCTGAAAACCCCTTCCACTTAATAGTGTCATTAGAAAGATCGGCCTGGCCGTCGCTGCAATAGGCTTTCACACCTTCGATAACATCAGCAAGCCGGTCGATTCTGACGCTGGGTTCGTCCTTGACTATATTGAGCGCTTCATACTCTTCTGTGATCCAGCCCGCGCCCAGCCCAAATTCAAGGCGGCCGTTTGAAAGTTTGTCTATCGTCATGGCTGACTTGATCAGTACGATTGGCAGGTGATAGTCGACACAGAACACCCTACAGCCAATATTGATTTTACTGGTGACGGCTGCGGCATAAGCCATGGCAGGAATTGCCGCCAGATTCTGCTCGGGATGATTGGCTTTTTCCAGTGCGGGTCCTGCACCCAGTATATGGTCTGCCAGGTGAAAGGCGGAATAGTTCAGTGTTTCTGCCCGCTGAACTTGACCAGCCCAGTCCTCCGCTGAGTCTGCGTTAAATGACTGAACGCCAAATCTAAATGGTTTACTCATGATTACTCCTTATAGTGTGTACTGCACGCCGGTGAGTTCTGCGGAAAGTTCCCACAGGCGTCTCGCCAGGGCTTCGTCTTTTGATGATGGAATCGTATCAACCTTATGGGCAGAATGAGCCATTTCACCCCACTTTTTGGGTCCAAAATAGTCTCCTCCTTCTACCTGTGCACCGGTGGTGGCCATCAGCGTGGGAAGCGCACCCTCTGCTGAGCTGTTCATTATCAGGCGTAATGGTATGAACAAGAGTGAAAATAAAGGTGGTATATGTCGGCCAAGTTCGGTGTTTGAACCGCCTGGGTGACACGCGACAGAAATGGCCGGTGAAGCGGCTACTTCCAGCATCCGTTGTAGCTCGTAGGTAAACAGGATATTGGCAAACTTACTCATGCCATATCGTTGCAGGCGGTTATAGCTTTTGTCTGAATGGATGTCATCAAACTGAATGCTGCCCTGGCGATGTGCCAGGCTGCTGACGTTGACGATGCGCGCGCCCGTTTGGTCTTTCAGTTTATTGATCAGATGCCCTGTCAACGCGAAATGACCTAGATGATTGACTCCGAACTGCAGTTCGAAACCATCCGTGGTGACCTCCTTAGGCGGCATCATGACACCTGCATTATTGATCAAGGCATCCAGCCGTGGTTCCTGGTTAACCTGCTCGGCGGCCTCCTTAACGCTGGCGAGACTCGCAAGGTCCAGCGGGATCCAGATGACGTTGGCGTCAGCCTTGACTGATTTTATTTTCGCTATCGCCTCATCAGCCTTAGTTTCAGAGCGACACCCAAGCAAAATTTTTGCACCGCGTTCGGCCAGAACACGCGCAGTGTCATAGCCGATCCCTGTATTTGCTCCGGTAATGAAAATTGTCTTTCCGGTTTGGTCCGGTACTGCAGACTCTCTATAGTCAGCCACTGAAATTCCTTTTGTTAACGCGCTGGGAAGGTGAGGTGTTAATAAACTGATGCATTCGGGAAATAACGGTCTCGTTGTCTTACGTCGAATTCAAGATGCAGATTTGAAAGCCCTCGAAGGAAACTGCTTGGCACATGCTTGAATGGTTCGTTTTTATCCACGGCCCTGATGTTATCAAGTCGGTGTAAGAAGATGGTGAAGGCTGAGTACATCTCCTGGCGAGCCAGGGCAGCACCTGGACAATGGTGTGGTCCTGAACCAAACGCTAGGTGCGCGCCGGCTTTCTTGCGTTCGATATCAAATGTTTCTGAATCGTCAAAAACAGCCTCGTCTCGATTAGCAGAGGCGTATCCTACCGCAATACTTGAACCCTTTGGGATGGGTATGCCGCCAAGCTCCGTATCCTCTACGGTAACTCTCCATAGGTGCAAAACAGGCGTTTCATATCGAAGGGACTCTTCAATAAAATTACGAATGAGTTTTTGGTCTGAACGCATGCGGTCCATTAATTCTGGACGTTGCAGTAGCAACATGAGCCCAGAACCAATAGCGTTAGTGGTGGTTTCGTTTCCCCCGGTTAGTAATTGGTCTAGCAGATCCTGGAGTTCGAACATGTCGAGCTCTCGCTTTGGACCATCGGGGTCATCCTTCACTTTCGCGTGAGCAAGGTCTGAAATAATGTCGTCTTTGGGCTCGCTCTTTCTTTCGCCTAATACTTCGGCAAAGAACTGTTGCGCTTCCACGACCTGTTTTGCGCACTCAAGCGCCTGGGCTTCATCGGTGAAACCGCCACCCGGGGCTAGCATCGCATCTGACCATTGTTTCAGCTGCCAGATTTTTTCACGCGGCACGCCCAATTGGTCCGCAATGACCGTGCACGGTAGCGGGACAGAGAAATCCCACATAAAATCACACTTACCCTCATCGATGAATTTGTCAATTAGATCGTTGACGACAGTCTCTATATAGTTGGTCATATTGCGAATGCGTGCAACCGAAAATGCGTTGTTAATCAGACCGCGATACTTTGTATGTACCGGTGGGTCGGTTCGCTGCAGGGTGGAGACCCTTGCCCAACCGTTTTCGTTTTTGAATTCTTCAGCGACATTGCGGGAAGTGCCGCCGCGCTGGGTACCATGTTTGTAAATATCGTTACTGAAAATTTCTGGGTGTTTCTTAATATATCGGACATCTTCGTATCGGCTGACGTAGTAGGCGCCAAGTTCAGACATAAAGTAGACAGGTTTGTCGAGATGACGAATAGCCTCAAAGTATTTAAACGGGCATTCTCGTGTCTCGTCTTCAAGCAGGTTGAAATCTAGCGATTCGGACATGTGCGTCTTCCTGGAAGTCGGGACGTTAGTGTCTCATGGTCTAGGGGTCAGGTGAATAGCGCTGCAATGCGTTGGCGTTTTGCAGGTTACCCTCTTTGCAGGGTAAGCCCTTTGCAGGTTCTCCTTTTGCAGGTTAGGGCGCCTCTCGCGCCTTTGCAGTGTTGTAGTCGAAGCACCGACCTCACCGCTTGTCGTAAGGCTGCCACGCTGAGTCTTTCGTTTGGGGGTCGCTTTTTCAGTCTGGCCCTTTTATTCATATCAGCTGCTGATTCGTTCCAGCGGCGGCAAGCCAGGCGCTTCGCGGCCGGTGCTGTGGTAATGACTAACGTGTTCCTGATGATCCATGTTGCACGTCGGTTTCACATGATCGCTATTATGTGAACTCTCGCGTTTGGTATGGGCGGATCAAGTCAATCGGAAGACCGTTTTTTATAGTAAGCGCTCACTGTGTCCCACGCGAGCTTTCTTTGGCCCTTATCCGAGATGAGTCCTTTGCGGTTGAAGTAGTCTTGAACCCCGGCCAGTGGTCGTTTTGGGGTTCGGAAATCTTTTAATATCCAGGGCGAGAGCCCCCTCAGGAAGGGAATGTCGTCCATCATCGCAAACTGTGCCTCGTAGACAGTGACCTGATAGTCCTCGGTCCAGCGATCATGTGGGCCGCCGCGCTTTCCCTTTGGTGCGCCGGCACCGAACTCACTCATGATGAGCGGTTTGTTCTTGTCAGAATGCCAGCGAGACAATGCAATGTCGGACACCTTTGTGTAGTACCAACCCAGGTATTGGTTGCAACCAAGCACATCAAGGTAATCGGCGAGAGGATCATCAAGGGTATAGGTTCGGATGACCTTGCCACGCTCTTTAACTTTATCCTGACGCATAAACATGGCAGCGGTGATCAATCGGGTAGGGTCAAGCAACTTAGCGGTGGTGATCAGGGACTTTAGGAATTCTGTTCGAGCCTCCGACGCGGGGGTCTCATTCGCAACGGACCATAAAATAATACTCGCGCGATTTCTGTCGCGAACAATCATTTCGCTCAGTTGGTTGCGAGCGTTGTGAAGTACCTCTTCGTTTTGCCAGTTAATGGCCCAATAAACCGGGATTTCACACCAGAGCAGGACACCCATCTCATCAGCGATTCTGCACATATGGTCATTATGTGGATAGTGCGCCAATCGGGCATAGTTGCAGCCAAGGGCTTTAACTTCTTCCATCAGCCTTCGGGCGTCAGCTTCTGAGTTGACCCTGCTGGCCGTCCCGATCACTTCCTCGTGAAGCGATATTCCGCGCAGAAAAACGGGTTCGCCATTGAGCAGGATATCTTCCCCGCTCGTTTCTATTATCCGAAAACCAATCCTGTCCTCGATGCAGTCGCCTTCAATCGAGAACCTAACCTCGTAAAGCGCTGCATTTTCCGGAGACCAACGATCCGGTTTTGCCTTGATGGTGAATTGGCCAAAGCCATGGCTGTTGGTTGTTATTAAATGATCAATGCCAAGCCCCGGTATCGAAAGGTTAACGTCTTTGCTCTCACCATCGTTGGTACCATGATCAAGTTCAACGAACCCTTTGATCTGGCTATCGTCCGCCGGATCAAGTTGGCAAAAATAGTCCCGGATGAAACTTTGTGGTGTCTTTATCAGTAATACATCTCTGGTGATGCCGCCATAGTTCCACCAGTCGGTATTGCGGGTGGGTACGCCATCTTTGAGCCGTTCGTCGTTGATCTTTGCGACAACAAAATTACCGGTGGGTTTAAGGTAGCGGCCAATCTCTGTTTCGAATGGTGTAAAGCCGCCGGTATGTCGCATCACCTCGATGGCATTGACCCACACGATGCTGTGATAGTTAGCGGCGCAGAAACGAAGGAATGTTCTGCAACCATCAACCTCCGCATCCGGTAACTCGCGGAAGTACCAGAGCGTGCCTTCGTACCATAAGAGCGTCGGTTCCTGTGTGTTCCAGTCCCCAGGGACCTTCATGGTGGGGCTATGCTTGAAGTTATATTCAGATGCCCAGTGGTCATCAGGCGTTAGATTTCTAAAGTAGCCGAATGAGTTCTCGTCTCCAGACAGGTCGTAAAATCCTGTTTCGTAGGGGTCGATGATGTAGTGCCAGTCACCCGCAAGTGACTGGGGATTTCTATTGTAGGGGTTTTGAATAAGTTTCATCTCATTGAGAGTAGGGACACTGGCTGTAAAAGTCGATACTCTTAAGGGGAAACCCCTAATTGAGATCAGCGATGTCTTTGACGATGTCTTTAGTTGAGCGCGAAACCTTTTTGTCTGCCCTGCATGTTGGGATCATTAGTATTCCCCGGGCCACTAAAGGGCCGCTTACCGTGCCTATCTGGTACGACTACGAACCCGGGGGAGAGGTTTGGGTGATCACTGACACAGACTCGATTAAGGGCAAGCTCCTGGCGAATGCTTCACGTATCAGCCTGTGTGTCCAGACAGAAATTGCGCCCTATCAATATGTTTCGGTTGAGGGGCCATTTTCCACAAGGTCCACAACCCAGGAAGAGTTGCTTGCTATGGCTATTCGCTATCTTGGCGAAGAGCAGGGTCAGGCTTATGCGGATAACTCGGCAGGTAGTGGTGCGGGAAGTATCACCGTTGCAATAGCGCCAGAGACCTGGTTCTCGGTGGATTACAATAAAATGTAACCGTAAAAAACGGCCGTGCGAAAGCCTGAAGAAAGGCTCGGTAACCGACTATTGGCGACAAAGCCTCTGTTCAAGTCATAACTGTGATCCGGCCCCCAGATCTAGAAGTTGCGCAGTGCTTCAAGTGTGAGCCCTTGCATCCCGGGCGGTGGAGGTGATCCGCGAGCGCAGGCGACGGCCAAGTTTTTGTTGTTAGCCGAACTCTTTACCCAGAGACCCCTCGTCGAAGGCCTTGTTGGCAATAATGTGCAAATGCAGGTGGAACACGGTTTGACCAGCGGCGGCCCCATTGTTGATCACCAGACGAAAGGCATCATCCACACCAAGCTGTTTGGAGACCTTGCCCGCCACCAGCAGTAGATGACCCAGCAGCGCCTGGTGGCTTTCGTTGGCATCAGCCAGTCGGGGAATATCCTTTGCCCTTGGAATAATCAGCACATGTGTCGGGGCCTGTGGGTTGATGTCCTGAATGACGATGCAGTGTTCGTCTTCATACAATGGTTCCGATGGGATTTCGCCATCGACAATCTTCCCGAAAATTGTTTTTTCTTCTGTCATTCATGTTTCCTTGTGCTCATTCGTTTCGACACAGGGCCGATACGCTGCGGTTGTTTTAGATGAAGCACTGTTTTAGATAAATCACTGTTTTAGATAAATGTGTTTTAGATAAATGTGTTTTAGATAAAGAATTTTTTTAGTTGAAGCGTCAACGTCAGGAGCGCCAATAAGTTACCCGTGTTTGCCGACATCCCAGCCATCATCAGCGATCGTTCCAGAAGCAAACGCCCGCGGTTTATCTTCCAGTGTTGTCGCCATGGTGTCGTTCCATCGGTTTAGAAAACCAAATAACGAAATGACTGCGACAACCTCGACACACTGTTTGTCTGAAAAGTGTTCTCTAAGGCTGTCCATGTGTGCGGGTTCTACCGCGTTCGGCACCATGCCCGCATGTAATGCTACTCGAAGTGCCGCTTTTTCGGCATCGGTGAAAAGGGCGCTTGTTTCGAACTCAAAGGCTGCCTGAATTTTCTCGGGGCTGATCCCGTTTACTTCCGCGCTATGCGAAGTGTGAGCCTGGCAGTAGCGGCAACCCGCGGCGTTGCTGGCCACGAAGGCGATCAGTCGCTTTAAGCCGCCGTCCAGCTCGCCGCCGTCAATAATCCCACCGGCGAAGCCTCCAAAGGATTGCAGCAGTTCGGGCCAGTGAGCCATGGTGAGCATGCTGTTAGGGACAAATCCCATCGTTGCTTCGACCGCCTGGAATATGGGCTCCATGTCTGCGAGCGATTCCCGCGCTTTGGGTGTGACCAACGTCATTCTATATCTCCTCTGCTTGCCAGTGGACGCTAACAATAGCAGGGATATAGATCGAACTGGACGGATTTAACCGCCAGCGGTGTTAGACACTAATCGAAACCTTGGGCTAGCGGCGCTTTTGGTCTTTAAGCCCTTCAGTGACAACCTTCAAGATCTGGCGGCACGTCACTTGCCCAACCAACAGCCCATCCTGCACGACGGGCCTTCTGCGATGCTTATGGTCCAGCATTGACGTCGCAACATCGATGATGTCATCGTGAGGATGCTGAACTTCAACTTCACGGGTCATGACATCACCAACCAGCGCAGCCCCAAACTCCTCGTCATTGTAGACACCCGCAAGAATAACGCGCAGGCAATCCAGTTCAGACAGCATGCCCATTAATGCCCTCCGTTCATCGACAACAACGAGACCGGATACCTTGTGGTCCAATATCCGAAGTGCTGCTTCGTAGACGGTGAGTTCCGGCCTGGCGGTGACCGGGTTTTTTAACATGTAATCCTTAAGTTCTACGGAACCTAACATGGTTCTACCTCCTCATCAGGGTTAATCCTGGTTTTTCCGGCGCCTTAACTGACCGCCGGCACTGTCAAGGGTCGTTCAGGCAAGCGCCCGAGCTACCGATGTAACCCATTCCACTACGGGTGTGGGATACACACCCAATACGACTAACAATACTGAAACCATGCCGAGTGCCCAACCGCCTGCCAGAGGTATGTCGATCTGATCCTCTGAAACGGTTTTTTTCGTCATGGAAAAAATGATTCTCAGGTAGTAGTACAAACCAATACCGCTGCCCACCACCACGGCCGCAAGTAATTGCCATAGGCCCGACTGGACACCAGCGGCGAAGATATAAAACTTGCCGATGAATCCCACTGTAAGCGGTATACCTGCCAGTGATAACAACATCGCGCTGAAGAAGGTGGCCAATAGCGGCCGTCGCCAGAACAGGCCCTCATACTGCGAGAGTTGGTCATTATCGTGATCCGATTGTGTGCTCCCGGACATGATAGTCACAACACCAAACGCGCCGATGGTTGTCACGAAATAGGCAATCAGGAAGAACATACTGGCTTCTATGGCAAGCTGTTTTCCGCCCACCACACTTGCCGCAAGGAACCCAACCAGCAGGTATCCGATGTGCGCGATGGAAGAGTAAGCAAGCACCCGTTTTATCTTGTCCTGCATCAGGGCCAGTATATTGCCGACAAGGATCGAAAGAAGTGCAACCCAGAACAGAGATTCCATAATCGCTTCAAACCTAAAACCGTCAAATGACACAAAGAAGCGCAGCAGTACCGCAAAGATACCGCCTTTGGAAACCGTCGCAAGGAATGCTGTGGTGGGTGCCGGCGCGCCCTCATAAACATCCGGAGTCCACATATGAAAAGGCGCCAGGGATAATTTGAAGGCGATGCCCGCGAGCACAAAAGTCGCCCCTATCAGGACAAACACACCAGCGTGCTCCATCTCGGCAGTCGCATCTGCCATGCCCTGGAACGATAGGCTTCCGGTAACGGCAAACAGAAATGCGATACCAAATAGTAAGGTGGCGGACGACACCCCTGACAGGATGAGGTACTTGAGTGCAGCTTCAAGGCTGAAAAATCCGCGCACCGGGTAGGAAATCATGGCGTAGAGCGACACGCCAACCAGTTCCATGCCTAGAATGAACGAGGCAAAGTGAGCGCTGTGCGAGAGTATGACGCCACCCAGGGTGGATAGAAGTAGCAGCATCAGGTACTCGTCTTGATTTTCACCCCGCCCTGCGTGGTAACTGTATGCCAGAAGACAGATGAAGAAGGCGCCGATGACAATGATGCTGGAAAACAGCAGGGCATACTCATCAACCACGATCAGTGGGGTCACAGACTGAGGCTCTACGTTGATGCTGACCCAGGCAATGGCGGCAAGCGTTAGCGCCAGGCCCGCGGAAGAGCAAAGGCAGGTTAGTGCCAGGTTCCTGGCGAAGGCGATGACCATCATGACAATCAGAATGACGCACGTCAGCGTGATGATGGGCAGCAGTGCCAGCAGGTCGGTGGCGATCATGGCAGCACCCCAATCCAGAGTTTGCTATTGGTACCCGTCAACTCATACAGGCTCGCAAGCACCGGGTTAACCAAGTCGAATACAGGTTGAGGGTAAACGCCAATGTAGATGAGCCCTAACATCATGGGGATCATGGCGATCATCTCGCGCGGGCCGAAGTCAGGCATGCTGATGCTTCCATTTTTTTGGGGATGATCCCTTTCGCCCTGAAAAACCTTTTGTAACGCCATCAGCGCGTACATGGCGCCGGTGACAAGTCCGACAGTCGCCAGGATGGTGATCCATTTATTGACGGCGAATGCGCCTAGCAGAATCAGAAACTCGCCAACGAAGTTGCCAAGACCCGGCATCCCAAGCGAGGCGATAATAAAGAACATTGCGATGGCCCCCATTCTGGGGGCTTCCTGCCAGAGTCCGCCCATTTCATTCATGTTCCGTGTATGTAACCGATGCTGCAGTGCGCCAGCAATCATGAACAGCGCTGCCGTGGAGAAGCCATGCGCGACCATCTGCATGACGGACCCCTGAAGGGAAAGCTCGGTCCAGGCAAACACACCAACCAGCACGAACCCCATGTGGCTAACGCTGCTGTAAGCGACCAGCCGTTTGAAGTCTGATTGGCCAAAGGCTAGTAGTGCACCGTAGAGTATCCCGATAGCGCCTAACGACATTGCAAGGGTGGAAATTTCGGCGGCTGCATCCGGGAACAGCGGCACTGTGAATCGAATTAGGCCATAGGCACCCGTCTTAAGCAGAATGCCCGCTAACAGAACACTGGCTGCGGTAGGTGCCTGAGTATGAGCGTCTGGTAGCCATGAATGAAACGGGAAGCCCGGCAGTTTGACGACAAAGGCAACAAAGAAACCACACATCATCCAGAACGCCAGATCCGGATCGATGCTGTGTCCCAGCAGGTCAAAATAGTTGAACGTCAGAACGCCGCTCTGGCCGTAGTGGGCGAGTACAAGCGCAAGAATAGCGACCAGCATGATCAGACCACTGACCTGGGTAAACAGAAAGAACTTCATCGCCGCATAGGATTTTCTTTCATGTCCCCAAATAGCGATCAGTAAGTACATGGGAATTAGCATCACTTCCCAGAAGAAGAAAAACAGGAACAGGTCCAAAGAGACGAAAACGCCGACGACGCCCGCCAGTGTCCACATCAGGTTGAACTGAAAAAACCCGGGCCGTTTTTCTATTTCACTCCATGAAGACAGCACCGCAATAAAACCAAGGAAGATCGTTAGCGTCACTAGCAGCAGACTCAGGCCGTCAATGGCAAATACAAGGCTGATACCAAAGCGCGGAATCCAGGGCACGTTGATGTATTCCAGCCAGGGAGAGCTGACCCCCGGGGCTAGCGGTAGCATCTGCCCCGGCGCTTGAAACAAGGGCACCAGTAACAGGGCGGCAAGCGTAATACTGCCAATTGATATCCAACGGGGCAGGTCGCGGTTCCACCCTTCGATCATCCAGGCGGCAAGTCCGCCGATGAACAGCGTCAGCATGATTAGGATCATCGTCATGGTGCCGTGCCTCCACCTGAGAAGAGTGCAATGGCAACGATTGTCGCCAGGCCCAGGACCATCACCCCGGCGTAGGTGCGTAACTGCCCTGTCTGGCTTTGGATAGTCAACTCATGAAGTAAACGAATCACATCGGCGGTGAAGTTGTAGCACCAGTCCACGATATCCATTCGATTGACGTTTGCCATCCATGCATAGGGTTTTACGATAAAGGTGTCGTAAAACCAGTCCATCGCCCAATGTGAGAACCAGAACCGGTTAAGCGTTTTACCCATCTTGGAATTAGTCCAGGTAGAGATGTCGACGCTGTGGGACAGAAAAATAAGGTAAGCAATCGCCACGCCGATGATGGGAACGGCTGGTGTAATAATCGCTATTAGACCATCGTGAGCCGGGCCGGTCGCTGCGGGAAATACATCCATGACCGGTATCACAATGAAGCCACCCACCAGTGCTAGAAGACAAAGGACAAGTAACGGCGCTGCCATCAGCCAGCCAGCGGGCTGGGAAGGCTCTGTTTTTACCTCGCCAAAGAACACGATAAAAACCAGGCGAAAACTGTAGATAGAGGTAAGCAGGGCGCCGAGTAACCCTATGGCCCAGAGCAGGGGGCCTTGCCAGGCGTTCTCATATGCTGCAAGTAAAATGGCGTCCTTGGAATAAAACCCGGAAGTGAAAGGTAGTGCCGCCAATGCTGCGCTGCCAATCAGGAAACTCCAGAATGCCACCGGCAGTTTTTTGCGCAGCCCACCCATTTTGAAAATATTGTGTTCGTGGTGCAGAGAATAAATGACGGCGCCGGCGGCAAGAAACAGCAATGCCTTGAAAAAGGCATGGGTCATCAGGTGGAAGATACTGGATGCCCAGGCGCCAACGCCAAGCGCCAGAAACATGTAACCAATCTGGCTGATTGTGGAGTAGGCAAGAATTCGCTTGATGTCATGTTGCGTGATGGCGGTGAAAGCTGCCATAAGCAGGGTGGCAGCCCCGACTGTTGCAACAGTGTTCAGCGCAAAGGGTGACAACAGGAATATTTCGTGTGTCCGGGCGATCAGGTAAACACCAGCGGTCACCATAGTGGCCGCGTGAATCAGCGCGCTGACCGGTGTTGGACCCGCCATGGCATCCGGTAGCCAGATTTGCAGTGGCAGCTGTGCAGATTTGCCGACCGCTCCGCCCAGTAGTAATAGACAGGCGATTGTTAATGTCGGGCTGCCTTCAGGCCACTGGCTAATTGCCGCGGCGGTCATGGGTGCAAAATCCAGCGTGCCCAGGTGCACGAATAACAAAAACATGCCAATTGCCATCGCCGTGTCGCCAACTCGGGTGACAATGAACGCTTTTCTTGCTGCGGCGCCATTGGCGCTATCTTCGTGCCAGAACCCCACCAAAAGGTAGCTGCATAAACCCACGCCTTCCCAGCCAACAAACAGCAGGAGCAAGTTGTCTGCCAGTACCAGTACCAGCATGGCGGATACAAAGAGGTTCATGTAACTGAAAAACCGCGAGTAATCCTTGTCGTCCAACATAAACAGTGATGAGTAGATGTGGATCAGCAGACCGACGCCAGTAATCACGGACAGCATCGTTAGCGTTAACCCGTCCACGTAAAAGCTGACCAGTGGGCTAAAGCCCCCAACATTTATCCACGTATATAAGGTATTGCTAAGTGGTTCTCGTAAGGTCAAGAATTCGACTGAGGTCAGCAAAACGAGTATCGCTGAGCTCGCGACGCTACCAACGCCCACCACGGCAACCAGAGCCTTTGGCAGCTTCCCCAGCGTGGCGAATAACAGTAGGAATCCTATAAGGGGTAACAGGGGGATTAGGTAAATGTAGTCAGCCATGATGTTATCCCCGCATCCTGCTTGCCTGGTCAATATCCAGCGAACCGAAGCGGCGATGAGCTTGTAGTAGTAATCCAAGTCCAACAGAGACCTCTGCGGCGGCGATGCTTAATATGAGCATGAACATGATCTGTCCGTCAGCGATTCCCCAGTGAGCGCCGGCCACAATAAACGCGAGTCCGCAGGCGTTCAGCATGATTTCCAGGGACATCAGGATCAGAATAATGTTGCGGCGTACCAGGACACCCAGCAGGCCAATCAAAAACAAGATGGCCGCCAGCAGCAGGCCGTGTTCCATTGGGATGACGACGGCTTCATTCATGGTCGTCCCCCGATAGAACCGCGCTAGGTGGCGGTGTCGGCTGGTCCCTGACGTCAATAAAATAACGCCGTCCCAGATGATAGGCGCCAACCAGGCCTGCGAGCAGCAGCATAGACGCGATCTCTACAGCCAGCACATAAGGACCAAAAAGTTCTAGCCCGACGTCTTTGGGTCCTACAACGACGCCTTTTAAAAGTCGCTCGGCGCTTTGCAGGACGTAAACGATCTCAACGAACAGTATGACGCAGAGTACCGAAGGGAATATCCACATCCCAGGTCGAAGCAGGACATGTTCCGCGACGTTCCCTGATTGACCCAGGTTCAGCAGCATGATGACAAAAACGAACAGCACCATAATGGCGCCTGCGTAAATAACGACTTCTAGCACGGCCGCAAAGGGCGCTCCTACAAGGTAAAAAATGATGGCGGACGCAAGCAACGATATGATCAGATAAATAAGCGCGTGCGCGGCGTTATAACGAGTCACCGCTAAGACAGTAGAGACCAGTGATACGGTAGCCGCGATGTAGAATAGTCCCAGCTCAAGCATTTTTTAGCTCCACTATCATGGTAAAAGGCTTCTCACGTCGACTGGTGGTGCTTCGTTTCGGGCCTCACCCTTGTCTTTATCCTCGATTGATTTGCCGCTGACGTTGTAGAAACTGTAGCCATGGTATTTGCCCTGGCCACTGATCAGCAGATGTTCCTTTTCGTAAACCATGTTCTGCCTGTCGTACTCACACATTTCAAAATCAGGCGTGAGTTGGATGGCGTAGGTTGGGCAGGCCTCTTCACACATGCCGCACATGATGCAACGCGAGAAATTGATTCTGAAAAACTCTGGATACCACCGGCCGTGATCGTCCTCTGTCTTTTGCAGGGCAATACAGTCCACGGGACAGACCACAGCGCAAAGGTTGCAGGCAACGCAGCGCTCTTCGCCGTCAGGGTCGCGGGTAAGGACAATCCGGCCGCGGTAGCGGGGAGCCAGGTACGGCATCACTTCGGGATATTCGATGGTGTCGGATTTCGTGAACGTATGCCGGAGCACCTCGAACAGGGTAACCAACTGGCTCCAGATTGCTTTCAGGATCATACCCATAACACGATGGCTCCAGTCGCAAGAAGATTGATCAGGGTCAGAGGCAGCATGAACTTCCACCCGAATGACATGAGTTGGTCATATCGTGGTCGTGGTATGGCTGCCCGCAAAAGAATAAAGAAACAAATAAAGCCAAACGACTTGAGAAAAAACCAGATGATAGGGGGTAGGAAAGCAGGGCCAAGCCACCCGCCGAAGAAGATCGTTACAATCATGCATGAGATCAGGATTAGGCCCAGATACTCGCCCACCATAAACATGCCGAACTTCATGCCTGAATATTCTGTGTGAAATCCAGCCACGAGTTCGTGTTCTGCTTCGGGCAGGTCGAACGGCAGGCGGTGGCTTTCGGCAATACCGGCAATCAGGAACACCACAAATCCAATAAACTGCGGTATCACGAACCAGTAGTGGTCTTCCTGCCAGAGCACGATGTCTACAAGACTAAATGAACCCGTCAGCATGACGACACCCATTAGGGAAAGGCCCATGAAGACTTCGTAGCTGACCATTTGTGCAGCGCTTCGTAGTCCGCCCAGTAGTGCGTATTTGTTATTGGACGCCAGGCCGCCTAGCATCACGCTGTAAACGGCCAGAGAGGTCATGCCCAGAAAGAACAACAATCCGATATTAAGGTTCGCGATATGGATGTCGGGTGCGTATGGAACGACAGCAAACCCGAGCAGCATGGCCATAACAATGGCGGTTGGCGCGAAGACAAACACGAACCGATCAGCAAATGGGGGTATCCAGTCTTCCTTTGCGAACAGCTTGATGATGTCCGCAAATGCCAGCCCGATACCAAGGGGGCCAACTCGGTTAGGGCCCCGGCGGTCTTGCCAGATACCCAGTAGTCGTCTTTCGAACCAGACCAGAATTGCTGCGCCACCAAAGACCCCGAACAGGGTGCCAAAGATAACAACATAGATAAACAGCTCTTCCATCAACTTGTCCTGTCTGTGGTGATCAAGCTTGGCCGGAGTGGGTCAGAAGGCGCGGTGTAACCCGCCACTTTTTGTAATGCCGATAACTGGGCGCTTCCAAGGCGCTGAGTACCTGGGATCATCGGATAGATCACGCAGTGATCAGCGACTTCTTCATCTACCAGCACTGTCATGATGAGGTCGCCGAATCCAAGACCGTCATGGTGCGCGACCTGCAGACTAGCGGCGGTGGCGCTAGACATGCGAGCATAGGGTTTGGGAATCAGCGTGGCTAACTCGGCCGCTTCATTGCTGAGTTCGTCGCTGCCAAATATGTGTGCTTGGCCAATCAGGTTTGCGTGTGTTTCTTCCGCGAGTTCAAATCCTGTTAGGTCGTTTGTTCCCGCGAACAGGCGAATACCGGTGGTGCCTGATTTATCCGCTCCACCGATTTCATCCTGAAACTTGTGAATGGACTGATTGGAATTCCATCCCGGTGACCAGGTATAGGGACGCAGACTCGCTGGCGCCCTTGTTTGGTTGCCTTCCATGGTAAAGGCAAGTGGTGACTCTGTATCCAATGGCTGCTGAGGTTCATGTACGGAAACATTCGCCATCATTGCGGTGCGGCCACTCGCCCGGTGGGTCATACGTGCGACGCGGCTTCCCTCAATCCGAAATTGTTCATCGGGTGCGCAGGTCACTACTCCTGCGAACAAGGGATGTTCAGCCGCCAACTTTTGTTGCCATCTGCTTGCGGGCAAGTGATCACCGCCCAGTGCGCCAAGAAGCTGATAACCGGGTGTGATGTCCCCGGCTGGATTAAAGGTTGCCATTGAACGCTGCGCCCGGCCTTCATTGTTGACAAAGGTTCCCTCAGCTTCAGCGAATGAAGCGGCCGGCAAGACGATGCTGGAACGTGATGCGGTCGGGTTATCCATGACATCAATCACAATGAGGTTCTGCACCCCGTCAAGCAGTGCGCTGCCAAGGCGGGTATCGATATCGTTTTCCAGCACGATGACGGTCTTTGGGCTGCTGCTTAAGAGTTCTTCCGCATCGCGCGTGTTGTTGATCATTGCAACGCCAACACTGTTGGTTTCCGATGCGCAAAGAAAAACACCGGTGCTGGGGTTTTTCTTTGTAAGAGCGGCAGCCAGATTGGCGGAAGCCTTAAGAATGTTGGTGCTGCCAAGGCTGGTGCCTGAAACAATGAGCGGGCGTTTTGCCGACAGTAAGGTGTTTGCAATGTTTTTGGCGTCGGAGGGTTCATCCTCGTCAAGCGCTTCTATAATTTGTTCTACCATCGCGACGATATCATTGGGCGCCAGTCGATGGGTGTCACTGGCAATATCATCTAGCCGGTCAGCCATGGGGGAAAGAATGACCAGCGGGCTTTTCTCGTCCTGCTCTAATTCGCGTACCGCGGCATCATGCCACTGACTGATGCCGGTGTCGGCCGCCAGGGCCTGGCCAATGTTTCTAACGGCTTGCCGGATCGACAGTGCAAGCCTGGGCGCATGGTTGGTAACGTCCTCACCTACGATGAGTATGGCGTCAAAGGTCTCGACTTCCATCATCGATGGTACGCATAAGTTGCTACCCAGAACCTCAAGAATGACGCCGTGCATTGCCCGCTCGGTTGATGTCATACCGTTGCAGTAGTGATCGGCGCCGACCAGTTGGCGCAGGGCCTCATTCGATTCGAGACTGGCGCGGGGTGAGCCAATACCAATGACCTTCTCGGTCAGCAGCGCCTTAACTTTTCCCAGTGCCTCTGCGATCTCTACAGGTTCGTAAAGGCCATCTGGATTTCGGATTCCTGCCCCGGGAATACGCTTGGGGGAGTTCACATGCTGTGCGCCGAACCGCCCACGGTCACACAGAAAGTAGCCGTTTACCTCATTGTGGTAGCGATTGTGTACGCGGCGAACTTCGCCATAGCGTTCAGAAGTGTAAGTGTTGCATCCCAGCGAGCAGGCCTGGCAGACCGTAGGGGCAGACTGTAGATCCCATTTTCGAGTGTAGTGTTTCGATAATGTCTTGTCTGTGAACACACCGGTTGGACAGACCTCTACCAGGTTGCCCGCAAATTCATTGTTCAACACACCCGGTTCAGCGCGACCAAAAAACACCCTGTCTCTTGAACCAAATGCTGCAAGGTCATCGCCGCCGGCGTAATCCTGGTAGTAACGGACGCACCGGTAGCAGGTAATGCAGCGATTCATTTCGTGGCCAATAAGGGGGCCCAGGTACTGGTTTCTAAAAGTCGTTTTAAGCCCTTTGTAACGACGATCGCTATGGCCAACCATGACGGTCATGTCCTGCAGGTGGCATTCGCCGCCTTCCTCGCAGACCGGGCAGTCGTGCGGGTGATTTAGCATCAGGTTTTCGATAACAGAATTGCGGAACGAGGCGGCACTGTCTGCCTGAACTGAAAAGCGGGCGCCCTCAGCCACTGGCGTCATACAGGACATGACGATTCGCCCTCGCGTGTCGTCGGGATTAGCGTAGCCAACAACGGCGCACTGCCTGCACGCGCCAACACTCCCCATTGCCGGATGCCAGCAGAAGTATGGGACGTCTATCCCGTTCGACAGCAGAACCTCTAGCAGGTTGTCGCCTGTTTTTGCTTCAATAGCACGGTCATCGACAAATATGGTCGGCACGTCCTACACCTCTCGCTGGTAAGGACAGGCCTTACCTTCAATATGAGTGATAAATTCATCCCGAAAATACCTCAGGCCACTAGTCAGTGGTTCCATTGCTCCCGGGGCGTGAGCGCAGTGAGTGTTGCCAATAGCGCCGATAAACTGTGCTTGTCGTTCCAAAACATCCAGGTCGTCCGGTTCACCGTTGCCCGCCTCGATTCGATCCAGTACTTCCTGTACCCAGGGCAATCCTTCGCGGCAAGGTGTACAGAACCCGCAGGACTCACGGGCAAAAAACTTCGCCAGGTTGGCGATCATGCCAACGGCGCACGAGCGGTCGTCCAGAATAATCATTGTGCCGGTCCCCATGCGGCTGCCAGCCTGTTGGACGGTTTCATATTCCATGGGTATATCAAGATGGTCAGGGGTAAGAAAATCAGTGGAAGCCCCTCCTGGCAGAAACCCCTTAAGCTGATAGCCTTCGGCCATGCCGCCAGCATGTTCCTCTAGAATTTCCCTGATTGGCGTGCCCATGGGTAGTTCCCAGCATCCCGGTCGTGCGACCCTGCCGCTTGCACCAAACAGTTTGGTGCCGCCATCAACACCCAGTCCCAGTGACTTAAACCAGTCGGCACCATGAGCAACAATATGCGTGACGTTGCACAGGGTCTCGACATTGTTGACGATAGTAGGCCGTCCCCATAGCCCGCTAACCTGTGGGAAGGGCGGTTTTGCGCGGGGAATAGCGCGCTTACCTTCCAGCGAGTTTAGTAGCGCTGTTTCCTCACCGCAGATATAACGTCCCGCACTTACGTGGACATGTAGTTGAAACGAAAACGCCGACCCCAGGATATGTTCACCGAGTAAGCCGGAGGCAGCGGCCGCGTTTATAGCCTCCTGCAGACGGGCGATAGCGACATGGTATTCCCCTCGAATGAAGATATAGCCTACGTCTGCAGAGATCGTATAGGCCGATAGGATCATGCCTTCGATCAACTGGTGTGGGTCTTTTTCCATCAGCAATCGATCTTTAAAAGTGCCCGGTTCCATTTCGTCGGCGTTAGCAACCAGATAACGATGCCCATTGCCTTCCTTCTTTGGCACGAAGCTCCACTTCATTCCCGTTGGGAATCCTGCACCGCCTCTGCCGCGAAGATTCGCTTCCTTCAGCAGTTCAAGTACTGCATCGGGGTCGGTGCGGCCAACTGTTTTTCGAACTGCGGCATAGCCACCACGGCTTTCATATCGGTCAAAGTCCGTGTGACCCGCAAAGCCGATAATATTCTGTGTGAGTGGCTTATCGGTCATGACAAAAGCCCCTCGATATTGTCGGTGGTCAGGTCGTGGTGCAACTCGTCGCCCACCATCATCGCCGGTGCGTGGTCGCAATCGCCTAGGCAAGTCACCGGCAGAAGCGTGTATTTGTTGTCTGCTGTTGTCCCGCCGTAGTCAACGCCAAGTTTTTGTTTGATTTTTTCGCACACCACATCGCCATCCATCAGCCAGCAACTAACGCTGTCGCAATACAGAATAACTTTGTCGCCAACTGGCTGTCGGTAGATCAGATTGTAAAAAGTGGCGATACCATCCAGTTCGGCGACCGACATACCTAACATTTCTGCTATGGCGTTCAGGCTTTCGTCAGATATCCAGCCTCGATAGGACTGCACGATTTTAAGCGCGTCGATAGCGGCGGAAGGTCTGTTTGGCAAATGACTGATTTCGCTTTCGATCTCCGTAACTTCCTGAGCAGTCAGAAAGTCCACTGCGTTGTCAGTGGCTATATTGCTCATCGGTCTACATCCGCCATGACAAAGTCGATACTAGCGATGATCGCGATCAGGTCAGGGATAAGCAGCCCTTTGCTGATCAGTGGGATCTGCTGCAGGTGCGGAAATGAAGGGGTACGAATTCTGGTTCTATAAGAGCTGCCGCCGCCATCACTCGTTAGGTAGTACATGTTGGCACCCTTGGTAGCTTCAATGGTTACACTGCATTCGCCGGCGGGAATTACGGGTCCCCAACTAACGTTCAAAAAGTGATGAATCAGGGTTTCAATATCAAACATGGTCCGCTCTTTGGGTGGTGGTGTCGTCTGCGGGTGTGTCGCCTTATAAGGGCCGGCGGGCATATTGTTCAGGCACTGTTCAACGATACGAAGGCTCTGGGTAATTTCATCAACGCGAACCCTTGCTCGGTCAAAACTGTCGCCGTTCTGATACACGGGTACCTCAAAGTCGAACTGGTCATACCCGCCATAGGGTTTGTCACGGCGCCAGTCGAAATCCATTCCTGTTGCCCGAAGGCCCGGACCAGTGACGCCCCAGTCCAGGGCTTCATCTTTAGTGTAAACACCAATGCCGTGGGTTCTTTGGCGTAGGATGCTGTTCTTCATCACCATATTTTCGTACTGTTTTAGCCGTTTGGGCATCCAGTCAAGAAAATCGCGAACCATGACATCCCAACCGACAGGCAGGTCCTGCGCGACCCCGCCAATGCGAAACCAGGCCGGGTGCATGCGCCCACCGGTTATTGCCTCAACGATCCGAAGTAACCTTTCCCGGTCACTGAACATATAAAAAACCGGCGACATCTGCCCAACGTCCTGCGCAAAAGTGCCGTAGAAAACCAGGTGGCTAGAAATGCGAAAGAGTTCGGCCATCATGATGCGAATAACTTTTGCTCGGTCAGGTACTTCAATACCAGCCATCTTCTCGACCGACATGACATAGGGCAGGTTGTTCATGACGCCGCCCAGGTAATCAATACGATCGGTGTAGGGGATGTAGGTATGCCACGTTTGCCGTTCGCCCATTTTTTCGGCGCCGCGATGGTGGTAGCCGATTTCCGGCACAGCATCGACAATGACTTCGCCATCGAGTTGCAGCACAATACGGAACACACCGTGGACAGAGGGATGGTTTGGTCCAAGATTCAGGAACATGAATTCTGTATTTTCGTCCCGCCGGGTCATCCCCCATTCTTCAGGTTTGAAGCGCAGTGCTTCCTGTTCCTTGTCCTGCCGTTCGAAGTCCATGTGAAAGGGTTCCATCTCTGTCGCGCGGGCAGGATGATCTTTTCTAAGGGCGTGGCCCTCCCAGGTTGATGGCAGTAGGATGCGGTAAAGGCTGGGATGGTTGGTAAAAGTGACGCCAAACATGTCCCAGGCTTCGCGTTCATACCAGTTGGCGTTCGGGTAAATGTCGTGGATGCTGGGTACATTCGCGTCGGAGATTGAAACGCCGACTTTGAGCCTTAACTCGGTACCGTCGCGGAACGATAGAAAGTGATAAACGATAGTGAAGTCAGCAGTTGGCAGCCCGTTCCGATGTTCGCGCTGGCGTTCATCAACACCGCACAGGTCAAACAACATTTCGAAGCCGCTGGTTTTGACAAAGCGGATGATTTCCCGGAGCCGTGAACGCTCGATCCAGATCGTAGGTATTTTGTCGACTGTCTGTTGTGTGTACAGGGAAGTGCCAGGAAACTGTTGGTCCAGTTTCAACGCGAATTCGTTGGATACTACCTGTTCAGCTAATGCAGACAACAGCCTTCCCCTTCTACTTCTACTTCTAGTTCTAGTGACTAGTCGTTAATTACACGTGATCGGGATTCCTCAATTCGGTCGCTTGAATCCGCGACTCGTTTCTCAGATCTCTTTGGTTTGTTTTATCAGCTTTATAAACTCGCTGGTCATCAACAACCCAACTTAGGGGACGCCTTTCTTTTCCTACTGCGTCCTGCAGTAACATCAGCCCCTGTAAAAAAGCATCCGGCCTGGGTGGGCACCCGGGCACGTAAACATCTACGGGCAAGAATTTATCAACGCCTTGCACGACACTGTAGATGTCGTACATACCGCCGGAATTAGCACATGAACCCATAGAAATGACCCACTTGGGTTCAAGTAATTGTTCGTACAGGCGCTGCACCACGGGTGCCATCTTCAGGAAACAGGTGCCTGAAATGACGATCATGTCGGCTTGTCGTGGTGTTGCGCGTATGACTTCAGAGCCAAACCTGGCTAAATCGAACCGGCTGGTGAGTGACGTGGCCATCTCTACATAGCAGCATGAAAGTCCAAAATTGAACGGCCAGATGGAGTTTTTACGACCCCATGCAATCATATCTTCAAGGTTTGTCATCACTAGATTGCGGCGGAGATGGTCGTCCAGCGCAGTGTCGACAACAGGGATATTGGGTTCGGCTTGGGTGAGGCTCCATTCCATGCTCAGTTCTCCAGCTTTTGAAGCGTGAACCCGGCAGGTAGTGCTTTGCGGGTTTTGATTCCCCAGTCAAGTGCGCCGGATTTCCATTCGTAGATCAGTGCGACGACAAGAATGAGAATAAAAACAGAGATGGCCAGGAACCCGAATACACCAAGTTCATAAAATGCGACAGCCCAAGCAAAGATGAACACCGTTTCCAGGTCAAAGATTACAAAGAATATAGCGACCAGGTAGAACTCTACTGAAAGGGGCATCTGGGCAGAACCAATGTGCACAACGCCCGCTTCAAATGGCTCTGCCCTGGCGCGTTCCATAGGAGAACGCTCGCCGAGCAATGCAGACAACACTAAAATGATGCCGACTAAAGCAAGAATCGAGACGAAATATATAACCAGGGGCCAGAGAGATGACTCAGTCATAACTCACCCCGAACAAAATCGCATAGCAGGACTGCTAACGGGCTACAGCGATTGACTACACTCGCAAGCATGGCCATCTCCTGTGGAAGATCGCCGACTACTGCTGAGATAAACTCAATGCCGGAATCGTAGAAACTACTCTTGTAAATCCGCTAACGCAACCATAAAAGCGAAATTAATTTTTGCAACTAACTAAAAACGTTAGTTTTAATTGCGGGGGAAAGACCGTTGTTCCTAGCGCTTAGCCGTTCAACGCGCGCGCATAGCGGGCAGCATTTTCACCCGCGATTTTTCCGAAAACGAGACATGGTCCGAAGGATCCGCCGCCGCCGATGTATCTATCCCCGTGCAGGTTGCCGATTGTTTCACCCGCGGCGTAAAGCCCGGGTATTGCTTTTTCCTGCTTGTTCATCACGGCTGTATCTGCGCTGACGCGCACGCCAGTGCCTGTCCAGCAAACAATGGCAGGCCTAATCTCAACGCCATAGAAAGGGGCGCGGGTCACGGATTGCAGTCCGTTAGCCTTAAAGAAAGCAGTGTCTGCACCAGAAACAACATCATTGTTATATCTTTCGATAGTGCCCAGTAATCCGCCAACATCAACCTGCATCGCTGCGGCCAGGTCCTCCAACGTCTCTTCGCGGTAGATGCGGCCTTCCTCTGCTTTTTGGTGAAGCACGTCACTCACCCAGTTAGCCTGTGAAATCGGGCTAGGCTTCGCAGCCGTGCGAGCCGTCTCATCAAACACCGCAAACGCGTGACCGCCCTCGTTCTGGATCAGCCCACCAAGCACCGTGTAGGGTGCAGACTCGTCGGTAAAACGACGGCCCTCTTTGTTGACTAGAATTAGCCAGCCTGGCAGCAGAACCTCAAGGTCCCGGCCGAAACCAGGCGTCACCAGTAACAGCCCGCGATCATGCCCGTCGACAGCTGCACCGACAGATTCTCCGAGTGTAATGCCGTCGCCCTGGGCGCCCTCGGTGCCGATATACCAGCGCCAGTCTCCGGTGGCTGAGGCTTGTGGGTAGTACTTTTCAATCATCTCCGGGTTGGCACCAAACCCGCCGGTTGCCATGATGACAGCGCCGCAAGTGGCCTGGTCATCGCCAATGCTGATGCCATTTACGCGACCGTCTTCGTCGGTTAACAGGGCGCTAACGCGTGAATTCAAAACGATGTCGACATCCTTGTGACTGCGGTGGCCATCCAGGATGTTGACTACTTGTTCGCCGCCACCTTCCGGTTGGTGGCCACGCGGCGTTGAACCAACACCGGAGCGATAAACACCTTCCTTGGAAAATTTGACGCCAAGGTTCTTTACCCACTCGAAGGTAGGCGCACTTTGGTCGCAGTATCGACGAACCACGGCAGGATCAACCAGCCATTGGTTGAGTGTCATGTAATGTTCAAACATGGCGTCTGGCGTATCGCCAATAACGCCAGCCTCTACCTGGACTGAGGTGCCGGCAGCATAAAAATGCCCGCCGCTAAGCCGTGACGAACCACCCACTTGTTTGTCACCCTCGACAATCAAAACGCTGGCACCTTCATCTGCGGCAGCGACAGCAGCAGCTAAACCTGCGGCCCCTGAACCAATCACTATCACGTCGTAGTCTCTATTCATCCTGACAATATAGGCTATTTCCGCCCGTGCCACCATCATTCCGGCCGAACCCGAAGTGGCCGGCCTTCCACTGTCATTCCGACCGTAGCCGAGGCGGTCCGGTACCCCGCCGTCATTCCGACCCGGCGAAGCGGAGTGGAGGAATCTCATGCTCGCGATCATTTAACAAGAAATCACCGCCGGTAGTGCTACGATTACGGCTTTATTTAAGGAGAATTAATCAATGCGTTTAAAAGGTCTGAATTGTGTCATCACCGGCGGCTCCAGCGGCATAGGCGCCGCAACCGCTCGCCGCTTCGTCGAGGAGGGAGCAGAAGTATTAATCGCTGACATCAATCTTGACGCGGCAAATGCGCTGGCGAAAGAACTTGGCGAAGCAGTATCTGCCGTTAAGTGCGACGTTCGCCTTGAACAAGAAGTTAAGGCGGCGTCAGAAGCGGCCTATAAAAGATGGGATCATATTGATGTCCTTGTTAACAATGCGGGCTCGGAACTGAACCGCGCCTACGATGAAACAACGGTCGACGAATGGGATCGAGTGCTGGATACAGACCTGAAGGGTCCATGGTTGGTCTGCAAACATTTTGTACCACCTATGGTTGAGCGGGGTTCGGGTAGCGTTATCAATATTTCGTCGCTAAATGGACTGGTTGGATTCCCGCTTTCAACCGCTTACGGCAGCGCTAAAGGTGGGCTGGTGGTTTTTACCAGGGACATGGCCATTGAATTGGCCAACACCGGGGTCAGAATCAACTGTGTTTGTCCTGGGGTCATTGATACCGGCATGATGGAAAGGTGGACCGATCTTATGCCGGACAAAAGTGAAGCGAAGGAAATGCTGACCGGTACCATGCCAATCGGCCGAATGGGTAAAGCGGAAGAAGTGGCCGGTGCAATTTTCTTTTTTGCCTCAGCTGACTCCAGCTTGTGCCAGGGTTCCGTGCTAAGTGTAGATGGTGGATTTACGGCGCAGTGACAAATTAGGTCCGTGATAGTAACGTTTTTTTCGGCGTTAAGGCGGGCCTTGGTTGGCTTTTCTAACGTATCGATAGATGCTGAGTAAGCCAGCGGTTCTGTGAAGCGGATAATTAACTTGTAAAGCTCAACCCGTTTTCGCTAAGCCCCTTTATAAAGTTGTTGTTTAACTGCTTCGACGTTCGCATACCGGGTATCCGAAGTGCGAACCGCGTAGAACCATTGGGTGGCGCATCAGCGGAATTCAGCTTTGTGACAGCAAGGGGCTTCAGATTGATCGAGCGATGCGGAATCTGGTGTTCCGTTTATGTCGGCATGCCAGTATTCTAGTCTTTTCTATTGATCGAATTGAGGGTTAAAAATGTCGGATCCGTTTAGGTTGGATGGTAAACGCGCGGTAGTGACTGGCGCAGGTAAAGGTATTGGTCGCGGTATTTCTTTGCAGCTGGCAAGAGCGGGCGCAGACCTTGTGATCAGCTCGAGGACCCAAGAAGACCTTGACAGCCTGGCCATTGAAATTGAAGCGCTTGGTCGGCAGGTCACCAAGGTCGTTGTCGATGTGACGAAGACGGTAGAGCTTGAAGATCTTGCTGCCCAGGCAGTCGCCGGGGGTGGCATTGATGTCTGGGTTAACAATGCAGGGGGTTTGCCAGATGCAACACCGCGGTACCTGACTAAGACGCCAGAAGATCGCTGGGACGCTCAGTTAGACCTGAACCTTAAGGCGGTGTTTATTGCCTGCCAGGTTGCTGCCAACAATATGGATGAGGGGGCTATTATTAATATTTCCTCCAGTTCTGCGAAATCCCAAGGCAGTGTAAAGAACGGTCCCTATGGTGCGTCCAAAGCGGCTGTTAACAGCCTGACGCAGACCTTTGCATTGGAGCTTGCCCCCAAAATCAGGGTGAATGCGGTGGCCCCAGGGCCTGTTCCCACGAAAAATTTCAACGAATCAACTAACTTTCCTGAAGGTGCGGCCGTTGAAAAAATTATTGGTGTACCGCTGGCCAGGCTGGGAACGCCGGATGATATTGGTCATGCCGTCGTGTTTATGGCGTCGCCTGCCTCCAGTTGGGTCACGGGCCAATGTCTTTTTGTGACGGGCGGAACCTAGCGGCGGCCGTAGGTTAGCGGATAGCGCTATTTAGGCGGGGCCTGGTCGGGTCTTAGCGTGCCTATTGCCAGTTTGTATAGGTTGTCGCAGGGGTCTGAGTTACGGGTGACTCTGTCCCATAAACCCCTCGCAACCACCGATGCGCCACCGGAAATAAAAGCGGTATAAGTCGATAGCGCGCTGCTCCTTGAGTCGACGGAAAAGTTTGGATTCGCCAGACTGCCTTTTACGGTAAGGCGTGGCGCGAGCACACTAGCAGGACTAATTCCGATACCGGTTCTAGGCGTTGTCATCAGCCTCAGGTCAGCTGTTTCTGTTTTTAGATCCACAGTCCCGTTGGCGAATAGATCTACCTTCGTGGTGCGCATGACAAGGCCTGGTTTTAGCGTCCCCAGACCGTTTTGGAACATAATCCCGCCCCCGGAGCATGCCACGTTCGTGGTTCTTTCGGTTTGTCTGGGGGAAAGTTTGCGTGACACCGTTTGAAGAAAGTCGCCGAATAGGATGTCCAGCGATCTTCCTGCTATCCTTCCTGGGCCACCTTTGAACATGATTGCGCCGTTAAGATTACCCACCAGTGATTTCACACTGGCACCTTGACTATCAAAATTGGCCTGAAAAAAAGTGTCATCAGACAGCACTGTCTCGCCCGAAAACAACCACATGATCGGTAGGCGAGAGCTGGTTACGTCTAACCCGATACTTAACTGCTCTTGCGTTCTATTTACCGTCAAATCGAGCTGCCCGGCGGAATTTGCCCCGTCCCATTTGAAGCCATTGGTTTTAAGTTCACCCGCTAGAAGTGCTAGTTCCATGTCGAAGCTAGTGGTGTAATCGGCGGAAGTCCAGACGCTGTCGGCTTTGTACTTCAAGTTGCCTTCCCCCATATTGAGCCAGCCAGCCGGCAGAACGGTTGATGAAAAAATAGAGGCCTCGTTTGACGCGGGTGCGTCTGTCGTTTCTTCGGCAAGGAGACCCGGGGCAAACAATGGCAGGTACAGTGCTCTGGATTTGAGATCCAGTTCGAAGGTCGGTGGCTGGGTGTTTTGCAACGTACCCTGCCCAGTCAGGTCAGATTCACCGATCGTTATTGCTAGGTCGCGCATCACCAGTGCCTTTAGGTTGCCCTCAAGCTCGAATGATCCCAGGTAACTGCGCTCTAGAAACGCGTGCTCTATACCGAAAAAGCCTACAAGCTCATTGATGCTGGGGCCGTTTAGTACAATATTACCGCTGGTTTTACTGTAATTGGGTGGCTTGTCCACGAACAAATTGCCCGTGAGCTGATGTTCTCCAACGGTCGCGTCAAGGTTCTTAAAGTGCACGTGCTCTTTGGCGAATTCCGCATCCACGGCGATGGCATAGGGTAACGGCGGTAGTGGGTATACTGCCCAGTGTCCGATCAAATTTTCTATGTTTTTACCATCAGCGCGAAGCTGCAGTGCTGAGCCAACATATTGCGGTGCATCGGTGATACGGGCTGAAAAACTTACCGTGGAACCTGCGACTGTTGCATCCAGTTCGTCAATTAACCAGGTACCCCGCTGGTTTTTGAGCCTGGTGCTAAGTGAATAGGGTAGCACCTCCTGGGTCTTGCGTTGCGCGTCTTCAAACAGATATTGCAGATCGGTGCCGTTGAATGTTAATTCAAGATCAAGGCCCTGCAGCGTTGACATTTCACCGATAATGCCACTGGCGTGGCCGGTATGTTCGCCGGCGTTGAACTTGAAGTGTTTAAGCCTAAGCCTGTTTTCAGAGCCATCTATCGACAGCGAAGACTCAAACGGAAAAGCCCTGACGGCCCCCGGGTTTTCCAACAGGCCATTAATCAGACGACGCGCGTTTGGAACCTTTGCGCCTAAGGTTGTGCTAAAGGTGATTTCAGGTGACAGGTTAATATCGGCCTGCCCGTTGATGCCGATAACGGTTGAATCTATGTGTATTTCGCGGAGCGTGATGGCATTCCCTTTCCATGTAAGGTTGGCAGCGGCGCTGACAGGAAGGTCCGGCAACCTGATGTCTAAGCAGTGCCCAAGGGCCGCCATAGTTGTGCCCTGAGCGGAAGCCTGCAGGTTAATATCACCCGACGAGACTTCTATGGTACCGGTTGCATTGAGCTGCAATGTTGAGTTTGTGGTCTCAATGAAAACTTTCTGAATGTCACCCAACGGCTTTATTTCGGCGATAAGGTCGAGCGGTTCGGTTGTTAGATCACAACTTGCGGTGATGGTCTCAAGAAAGTTGGGCTTAAATTGTTTGCCCTCTACTCGTAATTGAAGGTCCTTGGTGCTGGGCAGTTCTGGAAGCGTAGCGGAAATTGTTAGTGTCCCTTGCTGGAGCTCCAAGTTCAGCTCTGGTATCTCCAGTCTAGGGCCGTTGAGTAAAAACTGGCCTGACGCTAGAAAGGGTTTGGGTGCCAGGCGGAGGTCGTTGAATATTGCCCCGGCGTCTTGCAGTGAAGGACCCTTAATACGAAAGCTGGCGGCGACTGAATCAAGCGTCTGAAGATTTTGCGTTGTGCCCTGCATCTGGACGTTGAGCCCCGCGACAAAGCCGTCTATGTTGAATTCAGAGCTGTCGTTGCCAGGGTGGTTTTCAATTCGGGCGTTGACCGTGATCTTGCGGTCCTTGACCTTGTGGGCACCTAACAGGTTTAACAGGGGGTAAGCATCGTTAGAGGCTAGCGTTAGGTCTAAGGTGGCGCCCTCTAGGTTAAGCAGGGAGTCGAGTTTGCCCTTGGCGGTTAGTGCGAAATTGCCCCAATCTGCCTTAATATCAAGGGGTTCCTTGGTGCCTGATTCATCCGGCAAGCCATAGGTTCCGACCACGCGGAAAGACTCGTTGTCGAGTTCACCGGTGCAGTTCAGGTTGGCGTTACTGCTATTTGAGTGTCTGTTACCGGTGCACGAAACAATGTGCGCGCGCCAGTGCTGATCCTCGTCGGCATAGCTAATCGTTACATTGTTAACAGAAAACTGCAGCGGGATAACAGGGTTTCCCGAGGCTGCGTTAGCTTGTTTGGCGGACTTGATTTCAAGGTCAGCGTTGCTGAGCACCAGTTGGGTTAGGTTAATCTTGTTAGCGAAAAGCCAGTCACTGATGTCTATCTGGATAGAGATAGACCCGATAGACAGAGTCTCGATGGGCAGAGTCTCAATAGGCAGAGTCTCGGCAGGCATAGTCTCGATAGCAGCAGACTCAGCCTGAAGGCGCGGGTCTGAATGGCCCATATGAACACCCTGCAGAGTGACACCTGACAAACGACCCAATTCGATATCGACGACGTTATCAATCGTGACCTTGCGATCCATTAATAGTGAAACGGTGGTCTCGACAATGTAGACGCGGGCAGCAAACGCAAGCCAAACCAGGGTCAGCACGATTGCGGTAAACAGCCCTGTAAGCATTATCCGGGGGCTAATGCGTTTCATTGTGACGGTAGTGGCATAGACAGGTGATGACGAATAGGAAAGGACAGATGCGCAGGGTCTCAGGTTAAGGGCCCGGTGTCGATACAGACAGCTATTTATATCGGTTTGATACGCTCACATCGTTGCAGTAGTAGGGAAAGCCAGTGTTCTGGCGTTGTGTTTTAAT
>Ga0206130_10000315_pt1 | contig 84183 bp, 72 predicted proteins | sample Helgoland_Spring_9_FD_148637 | JGI IMG/M metagenome (GOLD analysis project Ga0206130, IMG submission 148637) | Pelagic subsurface seawater microbial communities from Kabeltonne, Helgoland, North Sea - Helgoland_Spring_Bloom_20160512_1 | ecosystem: Environmental > Aquatic > Marine > Epipelagic ... | reverse complement strand
GCTTTGAGCGACCCGAGCACTGGCGGCAACCCTATTGAAATGACACAAGAGAACACGACAACCCTCCTGCTTGAGATTATTTAAGGGCAAGCGCAGGAAGGCTACCTATCGCCAGAAGGGTTCTGTCTCAAACTATATTATGACGGACAATAACCTAAAGGTCGTAGGTCAAAATAAAACTCCAATACCAAGTAAAAATACTCTAAATCAATTAGTTAACTTATTTACGTTTTAGTATAAATTTTTAACATAGAATAATTGCCGCGTTCATTGTCACTTTTAATCTTTGTGTGGCTTCCACTGATTCCGGGGCCCTATCTCTTTTAATGGGAGCTAGCGGTTTTTGCAGCATTTTAAAGCGCGGCCACATCCATAAGTTCCTTCCAGCGATGGCAAGAAACTGAATGCCCCTTGTCACTCACTTCCAGCTTTGGCACCTGTTGTTTGCAGATGTCTTGAACAAACGGGCAACGGGTGTGGAACGTGCAGCCAGAGGGCTGGTTCGTTGGTGAAGGGATTTCGCCATAAAGTCGTTGGCCGGTTTTTTCGGCATCCGGGTCCAAAGATGGGATCGCCGAAAATAGTGCCTTCGTATAAGGATGACGTGTGTTGTTAAATAACTCTTTAGTCGGCGCACTTTCCACGATCCGGCCAAGATACATCACCGCAACGTGGTCACAGGTATGGGCGACCACGGACAAATCGTGACTAATAAACATAAACGTCAGCCCCATGTCGACCTGAATTGACTTCAGCAAGTTTAACACATCAGCCTGAATTGACACGTCTAACGCCGCGACGCTTTCGTCGGCTACAATGAATTGGGGTCGTGATACCAGCGCCCGCGCAATTGATATTCGCTGTCTTTGGCCACCCGAGAAAGCGTGCGGGAAACGGCGTAGGTGCTCTAAGTTCAACCGGCATTTTGCGGCGATCTCGCGAACAACTTTGTCGGTTTCTTCGCGGCTTTTCGTCAGCCCCATTACTTCAAGTGGTTCTGCGATAATGTCGCGCACAGTCATACGAGGCGACAATGCGGCGTATGGGTCTTGGAAAATTAGCTGCGCGCGTTTGCGATAGTCCTTCAACTCGGTCGACGTCATTTTGGCAAGATCATATTTCATCTCACCGTCGTCATAAGTGGCTGAACCATTCGCAATAGGAACCGCGTTTAAAAGCGCCCTACCCAACGTTGTCTTGCCAGATCCGCTTTCGCCAACGACACCAAAGAACGAACCTTTGGGGATATCGATTGATATACCGTCGACTGCCTTCAAGACTTTGGGCTTAAAAAGACTGCCGCTTATCAAAAACTCGACCGATAGGTCCTTGGTGGAAATTAGCGCTTCAGTCATCCGTTAACCTCATTCGTATACAAGTGGCAGGCTCCAAAATGATCCTTGGACGTCTCTGTCCATGCGGGAGTTTTTGATCGGCAAACATCGCCGACAACTTGACCGCAGCGTGTGTTGAATACGCAGCCTGTAGGCCGCTCAAGCGGTGAAGGAATATCGCCAGGGATCGGCTTTAACGGCGACTCAAGATCGTCCATTTTAGGCAATGCGGCCAACAAACCCTGCGTATAAGGGTGGGATGGCGTGCGGATCACATCGCGCACAAGGCCCTGTTCAACAATCCGTCCAAGGTACATCACGGCGACCTTATCGGCTGTCTGAGCGATCACACCTAAGTCATGGGTAATGAACAGAATACCCATCCGAAATTCATCCACCAGCTCTCGCATCAGGTCGATAACTTGCGCTTGGATTGTCACATCCAGGGCCGTCGTTGGTTCGTCTGCAATCAAGAGCTTTGGCTTGGTCGAAAGCGCCATAGCGATCATAGCCCGTTGTCGCATGCCCCCCGAAAGTTCAAAGGCGTATTGGTTAAAGCGACTTGAAGCGTCAGAGATTCCGACCCTATCAAGCATTTCAATCGACAGTTCTTTGCACTGCGCCTTGGACATATCCGTGTGAAGCAACAGTTGTTCGACCATCTGTTTCCCAATGGATATGGCTGGCGCAAAGCTGGCCATTGGTTCTTGGAAGATCATCGAAATAGCACCACCGCGCACAACGTTGCGTTGTTTTTGCGTGGTCAATTTCAACACGTCCAGCGAGACGTCTTCCGTGTTGAGAAGTATCTTGCTTTCATCTGCATAGTTTGCATTAGGCGCATTCAAATACATCAGCGACTTTGCGGTTACCGACTTACCGGACCCACTTTCGCCCACAAGCCCCATGATTTCACCGGGCATGATAGAAAAGCTCACATCATCAACGGCGGTGATACGGCCCTCGTCAGTGTCAAATAGCAGCGTTAGGTTTTGGACATCAATCAGTGGCTTCATTTCTTGGACTCCCCATAGGGGTCCGCGGCGTCGCGCAAACCGTCACCGACAAACACGAAGGCCATGACCAATGCTATAAAGAACAGCACCGGTATGAAATACCAATGATAATTGAGAAGCACGTCGGCTTTGGTCACGTTCTGCAACATCACGCCAAGCGAATTCACGGGGTCTTTAAGCCCTAGACCAATAAAGCTCAGGCCAGTCTCTGTTAGCACCATGTATGGGAATGAGATCACCAAATCGACGATTATGTAGCTGGTGAAACTTGGCAACAGGTGACGTCGAATAATATGAGATGACGAGGCACCACAAAGCTGAGCCGCCAGCACGTACTCCTGGTTTCGTTCCGTAAGTAGATGAGTTCGCACGCGTCTTGCCAAGGTGGGCCAGCCGATCAATCCCAAAATAATTGCAATCATAAAGAACCGTTGTTCGGCCGTCCATTCACTGGGCACAAACGCCGCCACCGACATGACCAACGGAATTGCGGGGATTGTTCGAACGGCGTCTGTGACCATCTGAATGACACTGTCTAATCGACCACCGTAATAGCCTGACACCCCTCCTATGACGAGCGCAAGGACGAACGATATGAGCACGCCCAAAGTACCTACTTGGAGTGATGTAAAGATCGCGTGCAAGGTTCGCGAAAAGATATCCTTGCCTGAGCTGTCAGTTCCGAAAATGTGGATTTTTTTGTCAGCATCTTCCATCCCAAACAGATGGGTATCCATCGGGATTAGCCCGAATAGATCGTACTTGGCTCCTTCAGAAAACAATTCGACGTAGTGGCGAATGTCTTCATTTGGCTCTTCCACCCAGCGAAAGTTGGTTTCTGCGGATCGTGTACGCTCAACCCCGTGGAGGAATGGTCGCAGTGAACAACCATTCTTGTCGCAGAACGACGGAATTTGCGGTGCGCCATTCATGTAATCCTTGTCCCGACCAGCGATTGTTGGATCATAGGGGGATATGGCCGGCGCAAAGATTCCAATAAAGATGATGAAACCAAGAACGCCCGCCGCAATCATCGCAGCACGTTGTTTCTTGAACCGTGCCCAGATCAGCTGACTTTGTGAGGCAGTGAAATAGGATTCTTTTGAATCCTGAATATTTTTTGTAGATATGTTCATTCTTACTACCTCAGAATGCTTTTGCGGATACGCGGATCCATAACCGCGAGAAGAAGGTCGGTAAGAAAATTCAACGTCACAATCGATGCGGTCAGCAGGAAGATGATCGCACCTGCAAGCTGTTGGTCGTTCGATTTTGCCAGTGCATCGATCAGGAGTGACCCCGCCTCAGTAAGTGTCAGGATCAGCGCCACAATCGGTAGCTCATTGAAAATTCTGTTCAAATCGAAACCCAAAGAGTTGACAATTGGACCCAAGGCGTGACGTGCAGGATAGCGCCATAACAGCTTGGCACCGTATAGACCGCGGGCTTTCGCAGCGGTGACATACAGTTTGCCAATTTCATCAGACATCAACGCCCGCACCGTTTGCAAAGCAAACGCGGTCGCGGACCAACCGAGAATAAAGATCGGCAACCATGCGTGTTTCATCAGGTCAACAAATCGCGCCCATGACCAAGGCGCATCTCGATATTCAGCCGAAAACAGCCCGGTGAGCGTCTCACCAAAGTAAACCGTGGCTACCAACATAATCATCAAAGCTAAAAGGAAGTTTGGCATTGCAAGTCCAAGGTAGCTCACGATTCGCAGGCTGTTGTTTAGGAATGCGTTGCGAGAAGAAGCAGCGATAATCCCAACTGGAATTGCGATTGCATAAGCAAGCACAAGGGATGACACGCAGATCAAAAGCGAAATCCAGAATTTTGATCCCAGAAGTTCAGCAATGTTTACGCGCAAGATACAGCTATCACCAAATTCGCCTTGAAATGCACCTACAACCCAAGTGCTCCAGCGTTCAAAGAATGGCCGATCAAGTCCAAGACGTACCCGCTCACTTTGAATGTCCGCCATGGAGACCGCGACGCCCTGAGTTTGCTTGTAAGATAAATATCGTTCGGCGCAGTCGCCCGGTACGAGTTCCATAAGCGAGAAGACAACGATGGATACTATCAGCAATGTGATCAAAGCCATGATCGCACGCGTCAGCGCAAAGCGCCCAAATTGCAACATCGTCGTCCCCCAGAAAGTGTATATTGAGATGCAGGCGGACCAGAGGACCGCCTGCATCAGCCGTTAAATTATTCTGACAACCACCACTGTGATGGGTTGTAAGGATAGGTACGATAGAAATCGTAGCTCGTTGTTTTGAACTGAACGATATTTTGTAAATCATTGGAGCGGTAGACTGGCTCTGATGCTTTCACGGTACCCAAGAACAACAGGTTGCTTGCCATCGCTTCGACCAAACGCTGACCAGCGCCGATTTGTCCATCAGACCCCGGTGCAGATGACTGCAAGATATTGATATCAACCATCATGCCTTTGACGTACTCAGGCGGTTCAACACCATTTGCGCCGTCGCTGTCGACCCACTCGGCCCAAAGCATTCCTGTCCGCGTATCAAAATACGTACCGAATGGTGGCACATACCACTGGTTGCTCCCCATGGAGACACCAAGCGTTCCGCCCTGACCCCACGAAGTCACATCCAATTGGTTCGCCGATTGTGCAGAGCGAAACTCGTCGGAAGTCACTTCTTTGACAACCGATGCTACGCCAACATCCACCCAGTTTTGAGCAGCAATTTCCATCAATTGCGCTGAATGCGCTTGTGTTGAAAACTGAATATTCAGAACAAACGGATCCCCATTTGGCAAGTCACGGTCACCGTCGCCGTCCGCGTCAACAAGTCCGATCTCGTCCAGCAATGCATTGGCTCGGTCCTGATCAAAACCAGTCTCATGGCTTTTCCATTTGGCATCAATGAACTCGGGCAATGGAGTTATTCCAGTGAATTGCTCAGGTTCACCAAGACCAAAATAAACGACTTCGTTGATTTCGTCTCTATTCATTGCAATCGACATCGCCGTACGGAAACGAAGATCACCAAAGATCTCGCGCTTGGCCAAGTCTTCAGAAGTCACGTTGAACGAAATAACCGGCATCGTGATACCAGGGTTGACATCAACCGAATAGTTGCCTGCGTCTGCGTTATCCAGAAGGATAGGCAAATTATCAAGCGAAACAGACTGCGCTTTATACGTCACTTCGCCGTTGATCAACTTTAGTATACGCACCTCTGTGTCAGGCACATAGCGTTCGTCCTGCTCGTTGATGTATGGCAACTGATTACCCGCCGTATCCACTTGGTGGAAATATGGGTTTGCAACCATATGACGGCCCTCTGCATCTTCTGCAATGATGATGTGGCTTTCGAGTGTCGGCATCGTATTTGCCGGCAGGTTGTCAACTTCATTTGGCTTAATGAACATCATCGTTGGCGTATCAGTCCAGTCAGAGCTGCCGAAGTAAGCCCTGATAACATCATACCCACTTTCAAACCCAGCGGCCTGTGCAAGCGCATCTGCACCGGCATTGATATCTGGGTGGAATTGGCCAAGGAACGCGCGTGGCTGGAATGGTTGTATAAAGCTAGCCGAAAATGTTTCGATCAGGCCAGGCTTTGGCGCCGCAAGATCAAACACAACCGTTTGGGCATCTGGTGTTGTCACGACCATCGGTTCGCCGCCGGCAAGTGTGTAGTCTTTGGCGTTTTCGATGATGTTCGTGTCCATCATCAGGTTGTTGTACCAAAATGCAACATCAGCCGAGGTGAAAGCAGAACCATCTGACCATTTGTGACCTTTACGCAGTGTAATCGTCAGCTGAGTAAAGTCATCATTCCAAGCCCAAGACTTAGCAACGTTTGGCACAACCGTTTGCAAATCATCTGAGTAGCGAAACATTGTTTGGTGACGTGTTGAAAGGAAGTCGGACGTGCCAGCTTCTGTCGCGTTGGACAATGCGTTGAACGTGCCGCCATACTGGCCAATCGAAGCATATGGAATAATAACAAGAGGCTCTTCGGGCAAGCGATCCGCCACAGAAGCGAGTTTGCCGTTGCCGTCAATCTGACTGTTCAAAGCTGCGATGCTTGGATTTTCAGAATAATTCATCTCACAAGAGGCGGCGCTCTGAAATTCCGACAATTCCAACTGGTTTGGATAGGCACCAGCAGAAACACCCTGCATGTCCGCAACTGTTATATTCGGGCAATTTGCCAGCACCGCGCCCGGCAATAACACCAGCGCAACACCTGAAAGTAATATTCGTTTCATTTTTTTCTCCCTGTTGTCAGTTTAGTTTATTTTCGGGAAATTTTCCCGTTAGTTCTGCGTTAATGCCGGTTGTTTCGGTGCCCGCACTGGCGCACAGCCAAGCTACGGCCAAAACCCTGTCACTGTGCAAAAAAATTCGTTTTACCCCCCCCCTTGCTTTGCGCCAGTCGAGTACAAAGCAAACCTATCTGTGAAAACATTTTGGGCCCTCAAACTAACACGTATGTGTCATCCAGTATATGCATTTGTGACATTTATATGCATTTGTAACATTCGCTGATCCGTCAGGCCCCGCCAATCACCGCTGGTTTTTCGTGCTATCCTATCCTTACCCCCTGCTCGCCCACCATGGTGCGCGAAAAAGTACCCTCTGGGCTCTGCATGACATGACTGAGCATTTGACGCGTTAAATCAAGCAAAATCTTTTCTGCTCCAGCGTCGCCCGAAACATCTCGCCCCTCACCACTGGCGTTTCGATCAAACAATATCTGTTCCAGACCGCCACCAAAATGCACCAACGAATGCGACGCTCCGCGTAGCACCGCCAGATTGGCCTGATCCACCGACAGACCAAGTTTCGTCTGCCACGCCGTGGGATTGATCGGATCGCCGAAGTCCAATTCTGAATAACTGTGCTGGCGCCAGTTTGCGACCTGTTGGCCACTTAAAAACGGCACCAGACTGTGTCCGTCCATTGAATGCGGCACGTCCAGACCCAGCACATCCAAAATCGTCGGCGTCACATCCACCGATTCCGCCATCAGATCGACGGTTTTGCCAAACTGCGCAGGATGCCTTGGATCGCGAATTATCAGTGGCGTGTGGAAGGCCGCATCGTAATATGACGACTTGCCCCAGCTATGGTAATCGCCCAACATTTCGCCATGATCGGAATTAACTACAATCAAGGTCTGATCATAAGTACCTGTTGTTTTGAGAAAATCAAAGATGCGACCCAAGTGGTGATCAACCTCGCTGGCAAGCCCCAGATACAACGCACGCTGTTTGGCTATGTTGTCTGGCGTGGCCTCTAGTCCGTCAAAACCCACTACATTGAATTCAATTTTTTGTGCATCCAGCGCGACATGCACAAACGGATGGCGCTGACGTTCTTGGTCGGGTGTCCCCACCGTCGTGGGCGCAGGCAAACTGTCGGGCGCGTACATGCGGTTATAGGGCGCCGGCGCTACAAATGGCGGGTGTGGTCGCAAGAACGTGACATGTGCAAACCAACCCTCAGGGCGGGCAGCTAAATCTTTAATAACCGCGTCTGCCATAAAGGCGGTATCGCTGTCTTGGGCGCTATATATCGCAGGATCATCGATCTGATCACCGCTTGGGCGGTAAATATCCGGAAACGGTGGCACATCATACCCTTTGGCGACCAAATCGGTGCGCCATGGACCAATGTCGTCCTCCATACGCATCCGAAGAACTTCGTGAAATCCGGGCATGACTTCTTCGTATGTCCCCAACGCCGGGTCGTTGGGATGCATGCCACGCGGATCTTGCGCGGAATCAGTATAACCAAATAACAAGGGCAAATATCCGCCTTTACGTACTTCCGTAGCCAGATTTGGCGTATCCCGACGCAAAGGTGTGCCGTTTCGAACTGCGCGGTGGTTCCTAGCATATTGCCCGGTCAAGATTGACGCCCGCGACGGCCCACAGGGGGCGCAAACCGAAAAATGCTGGGTAAAACTGACGCCATCTTGCATCAACGCTCGAAGGTTGGGCAGCTTTACATAGTCGCCAAGCGCCCCGAACAAACAGTCTGCGCGAAATTGATCAATTGTTACGAACAGTACATTTTGACGATCGCTCATTACATCATCGGCTCCATAGGATTCGCCATTAGGAAATAGACAAAATCAAATTGAATCAAGAATTATTGTGGATTTTTGTGGAATAATATGTGCAAATCTTTGCTGAGACGTAAAATACACCTCAATACTCACTGCCAAACCATCATGGGAACACAAAGATGCGCGAACACACCATCCCCCGGTCCACAAACCGCCAGGTCCACAAACCGCCAGTTAGCACACCAAATTCAACCCATTTTGCGTGCTGCCAGTGACTAGCCCGGACATCACAAAAACCGCTCTGGAAATCGCCTCACGCGCGGCCAAGGTTTCGCTTGATCACTTTCGCACATCGCTAAATATTGAATTCAAGGCCGACGAAAGCCCGGTGACCCGTGCAGATCGCGCCACCGAACAAGCCGTGCGCGACATGATCGCAATAAACTTTCCCGATGACGGCATTTTTGGCGAAGAGCATGGCACTTTCGCGGGCAAGAACGACACGCTGTGGGTAATCGACCCGATCGACGGCACCCGCAGCTTTATAACCGGCAACCCGTTATTTGGGTTCCTGCTGGCGCGTCTGGTTGGCGGCGTTAGTGAACTTTCGATTACCGCGCTGCCCGCACTAAATGAAACGTACCTCGCGACGCGCGGTGGCGGTGCATGGCTGGGGGAAACTCGCCTAAACATCAGCGCACAAACAAACCTTGGCGACTGCGCGCTATACGTAAACGAAGGTGAAAAAATCTGGTGCGATAACCCGGAACGTTTTGGCCGCCTGATGTCAGCGTCACGCATTTTTCGATTTGGCTATGACTGTTACCCTTATGCGCAGCTAGCGGCAGGCCATATCGACGGCGTCGTCGATTTTGGACTGCAACCGTATGATTATCTAGCGGTTGGATTACTGGTAACCGAGGCGGGCGGCGTGATCACCGACTGGCAGGGCAATCCACCCGGAATGGAAAACGACACCAATATCGTGGCCGCAGCCTCGCCCGAACTACATGAACAGTTACTGGCGTTGCTAACGGATTGAGGCCACGTCAAGTACTCCCGCGCGCGCAAACGCACGAATGACCGGGACATCGCGACGCGTAGACAGGTAAATCAGACTTTCTGACATTTGCAGGTCGATGCCCAACAGCGGGATCGCCTGCAATCGGCCGTCATGACCAAATTCCGCCGCTGACAAAAACCCGATCCCGGTACCCGACGCCACAATCTCGCGCATTGCCTCGCGTCCGTCAACTTCGATCACCGGTTCCAACGCTAGCTTTTGCCGCCCAGCCTCTTTTTCTAGCAGCAGACGCGTTCGCGACCCAGTTTCACGAAATATCAACGGGTAATTCGCCAGATCGCGGAACTGTAATGCCTCGACCCCATCGCCCAGAAAACCCTTGGCGGCAACTGCAATGATCGGCGTTGTTCCCAACTCATGGATCACCACATCACCCGAGGGATGCAAACTACCGACAACGCCGATTTCACATTCGTAATTGCGCAGCTTTTGCAGCACCTCCTGCGAATTGCCGGTGCGTAACGACACAAATACATTCGGAAAACTTTCGCGAAACCGCTGCAGCGCGCCCGTCACGTGATGCGCCGAATCTGCAATAATCCTAAGCGTGCCGCCGATCGCTGCGCGCGACTGGCCCAGATATTCATCGATGTTTTGTTCGTCCTCAAACAACCGTTTGGTCAACAAAAATAGTCCCTCGCCCTGAGCCGTCATGCGAATTTGCTTACGGTCCCGGTAAAACAACAGCGTGTCGTATTCCTGTTCCAGACGACGCACCTGATCGGACAATGCTGGCTGCGTCTGGTTCAATGCGACAGCGGCCCGCGAAAAACCACCGTGCAGCGCAACGTTGTGAAACGCCCGAAGTTGTGTGTAGCGCATACTTCATACCTCAAACTTATACATTTATACTAAATAAAGATTTTACATATATGTCAAACACCCCCAAATAATAACTATATTACCTATATTGGGAATGGTTCACTTATGGCACATCCGATCACCGCGCCTATGCTTGGCGAGCCCTATTTGTTGACCCCCGGCCCGCTGACGACGTCTTGGGACGTCAAACAGGCGATGCTGAAAGACTGGGGCAGCTGGGACAATGATTTTCGTGCCATGACCCGCGATATGCGCACCAGGTTGCTGTCGCTGATCGGCGTTGGGTCAGAGGCTTACGACTGCGTGCCACTGCAAGGATCAGGATCGTTTCTGGTCGAAGCGATGCTTGGCAGTTTTGTGCCGCAGGACGGCAAAGTTCTGGTGCTGGCCAACGGTGCCTACGGCCAGCGCGCCGCCCAGACGATCGACTATCTGGGGCGCGATCATATTGTTTTGGACAAGGGCGATTATATGCCGCCGCGCGGCGGAGAAGTCGCCAACATTCTGGCCGCTGACCCCGCGATCAGCCATGTTCTAGCGATCCACTGCGAAACTAGTTCCGGTATTTTGAACCCAATCAAAGAAATCGCCGCTGCGACCCACGCCGCCGGACGTAAATTGCTGATCGACAGTATGTCGGCTTTTGGGGCGATCCCGCTGGAAGCCAGTGACCTTTGCTACACGGCTTTTGTGTCATCGGCCAACAAATGTATCGAGGGCGTTCCGGGCTTTGGTTTTGTCATCGCCAAAACCGCCGAGCTTGCGGCAGCAAAGGGCAACAGTCATTCATTGTGTCTAGATGTGCATGCGCAGTGGTCGGTGATGAACAAAACTGGCCAATGGCGGTTCACGCCGCCCACGCATGTTGTCGCCGCCTTTATGACGGCGCTGGTTGCACATACGGCAGAAGGTGGTGTTGCCGGGCGCGGTGCCCGCTATGCCAAAAACCGCGATGTAGTCGTTGCTGGTATGCGGTCGCTGGGGTTTGAAACGCTGCTGGACGATCGCTGGCTATCACCGATCATTGTAACATTCTTTTGCCCAAAAGATCCGGCTTTCGTCTTTGAAACCTTCTACGAATTGATGAAGGCCAAGGGTTTCATCATATATCCAGGCAAACTGACCGTGGTGGCCAGCTTTAGGGTGGGATGTATCGGCCAAATGGACGAACATGTGATGACCCTTGTGGTCGCAGCAGCCAAACAAACGCTGAACGAAATGGGCGTGATCAGTGCGGCCCCACCCGCCGCCGCGCTTGATGAACGCAAAAAATTAACCGAAATCGACGACAAGGAAATAGCATGACAATCACGCACGCCGTCACCGCCAACGACCGCACATATCCAGCCCCAAAAACCTGCGCTATCGCAATTTGCCTTGACGGCTGTGAACCGGCCTATCTGGACGTTGCGATCGCCAAAGGGCTGATGCCAACGTTAAAGCGCATGCGCGAAACGGGCACCGATCGGCTGGCCCATTCGGTGATCCCATCGTTCACCAACCCCAATAATCTGTCGATTGCTACCGGTCACCCGCCCGCCGTTCACGGCATCTGTGGCAACTATTTGTACGAACCTGAAACCGGAGAAGAAGTCATGATGAATGACGTGCGATTTTTGCGCGCACCAACCGTGTTTTCAAAATTCTACGACGCAGGTGCACGGGTCGCTATCGTGACAGCCAAAGACAAGTTGCGCGCCCTGCTGGGGGCCGGTCTGGCGTTTAACGACGATCGTGCCAAATGCTTTTCAGCCGAAAAATCCGATAGCTCGACCCAAGCGGAACACGGCCAGGACTATGCCAGTAATTGGCTGGGCATGGCCCAACCCGAAGTTTATTCCGCCGAGTTGTCAGAATTTGTTTTTGCAGCAGGCGTTAAACTTTTGGCCGAATGGAAACCGGATGTGATGTATCTGACCACAACCGACTTCGTGCAGCATAAATACGCCCCTGAACAGGCCGAGGCACAAAGCTTTTATGAAATGTTCGACAGATATTTGACCCAGCTGGATGCAATGGGGGCCGCGATTGTCGTGACCGCTGATCACGGCATGAAACCCAAACATGACGCAAACGGCGACCCACAGGTTATCTATGTTCAGGACTTGCTGGACGAATGGCTGGGTGTGGCCACTGCCCGCGTAATCCTGCCTATCACCGATCCTTACGTTGTACATCACGGTGCGCTTGGCGGATTTGGCACTGCTTATCTGCCAAAAGGCACCGATCTGGGCGATATCATCGCCCGCCTGCGTGCACGCCCAGAAATTCTGGAAGTGATGGACAAGGCCGAGGCCGTGAAACGCTTTGAGTTACCCGCGGACCGTATTGGCGACATCGTTATGATCTCAACCGAAAACATGACGATCGGCACATCTGAACATCGCCACGATCTGGCAGCCCTGAATGAACCGCTGCGCAGTCATGGTGGCCTGACGGAACAAGAGGTGCCATTTATCGTGAACCGGGTTATTGATTTGCCCTGCCAGCCGGTACTGCGCAATTTTGATGCGCTGTTTTATGCAACCACCGCCGCCGCACTTTGATATGAAGGACGACCAAGCCATGACCAAAGATATTAACGACGACCAGCCCATGACCAAAAAGATCGGTATCCGGCATGAAGGCATGCGCATCGGCGGCGAAATCGTCTTTACTGACGACGTAATCGAAGTGTGTTACCCCTATACCGAAGAAGTAGTCGGAACGGTCCCGGCGGGTAAGGCCGAACACGCCGCCCGTGCCTTTGAAATAGCCGCCAACTACAAGTCGACGCTCAGCCGTTACGAACGCAGCCAGATCCTGCGCCGTGCGGGGGAATTGATCGGCGAACGTCGTGAATATTTGGCCAAATGGCTGGTGCTGGAACTTGGCATCTGCCACCAGCATGCAATCTATGAAACCAAACGCGCGCAAGACGTGTATCAGTTCGCCTCTCAGCAGGCGCTGAATGACGATGGCCAGATTTTTTCTTGTGATCTGACCCATAATGGCAAAGAGCGCAAAATCTTTACCAAGCGCGAACCAGTCACGGCGATCAGTGCCATAACCCCGTTTAACCACCCGCTGAACATGGTCAGTCACAAAATTGCGCCGTCAATTGCCACAAATAATTGTATGGTGTGCAAACCGACAGAATTGACACCTCTGACCGCTATCGCGCTGGCCGATATTCTATACGAAGCTGGCCTGCCACCTGAAATGTTCCAGATTGTCACCGGTTGGCCAGAGGACATCGGTGAAGAGATGATTCTGAACCCGCATATCGATATCATCACGTTTACAGGCGGTGTGCCGGTCGGCAAACTGATCGCGTCGAAAGCTGGCTACAAACGCCAGGCGCTTGAATTGGGCGGAAACGATCCGTTGATTGTTTGCAACGATCTAAGCGACGCCGATCTTGAAAAAGCTGCAACCATTGCCGTTGCTGGTGCCACCGGAAACTCGGGCCAGCGTTGTACCGCAATCAAGCGAATTTTGGTTCAGGAAAGCGTGGCGGATAAATTCGTGCCGATGGTGGTGGCCAAGGCCAAAGCAATCAAATTCGGCGATCCACAGAATCCGGAGACCGAGTTGGGCTGCGTGATCCATGCATCCGCTGCTGAATTGTTTGAAAACCGCGTTTATGACGCCGAAAAACAGGGTGCAAAAATTCTGTATCACCCGGGGCGGCAAGGCGCACTTTTGCCACCAATCGTGGTGGACTATGTGCCCCACGACAGCGAATTGGTTATGGAAGAAACATTCGGGCCCATCATCCCGATCGTGCGCGTTCCCGACAATGACTTGGAAGTCATGGCAATTTCCAATTCAACGAATTTTGGGCTTTCATCTGGAGTTTGCACCAACGATCTGAACCGAGCGATTGCCTATATCAACGGTCTGGACGTTGGCACGTGCAACATCTGGGAACAACCGGGCTATCGCATAGAAACATCCCCTTTTGGTGGCATCAAAGACAGCGGCAACGCCGTCAAAGAAGGTGTAACCGAGGCGATGAAATTTTTTACCAACGTCAAGACATATTCCTTGCCTTGGCCGAACTGAATGGTGGCCCCGCAATCAAAGCCGCGTAGTTGATGCGCCCGCCTGCCCACACCGAAGGCGAGGCTAACACGTCGCCCGCACGCGCCGAATGGGCGGCGCGCACGACCGACGCCAAAACCCGCGATCTGTTGGGCCGTGACGCAAACGCGTTCTTGCATCAAGCGCTGTCGTCGCCCTGTGCTTCGACCATTACCAAGGCCGAAGGTATCTGGATTGAAGATACCGCTGGGCGGCGGTTCATGGATTTTCACGGCAATTCCGTGCATCACATCGGCTACGGCCACCCGCGTCTGATCGTTGCGATCAAGGACCAGCTGGATACCCTGCCGTTTTCGCCGCGCCGCTTTACCAACGATGTCTCTGTCGCACTGGCGGAACGCCTTGGTGATATCGCACCGGGCGATTTGAACAAAGTGCTGTTCACCACCGGTGGGTCTGATGCCAACGAAGTTGCGCTGCGTCTTGCGCGTGCTGCCACTGGACGTTTTAAAACGCTCAGTTTCTGGGACTCATTTCACGGTGCGGGGTTCGGGGCCGCCAGCGTTGGCGGCGAGGCGACGTTTCGCAGCCACATCGCAGGGCCGCTGTTGCCGGGTGCCGAACATGTCGCGCCATTCAACTGTTATCGCTGCGCTTACGGTCATTCGGGGCCCGACACATGTGGCCTGCCCTGCGCAGGCATGGTGGACTACGTGCTGGCCAAAGAAGGCGACATAGCCGCCGTCATTGCCGAACCGATGCGCGCGGTGCCAATTGTGCCACCACCCGGCTACTGGAAATCCGTGCGCGCGGCATGCTACCGCCACGGTGCGTTGCTGATCTTTGATGAAATACCAACTGGATTGGGCAAAACCGGTCGTATGTTTGCCTTTGAACATGATGACGTTATTCCAGATATTGTTACACTGGGCAAAGCTCTTGGCGGTGGTATAATGCCGATTGCTGCGGTGATTGCGCGCCATGATCTGGACGTAGCAGGTGATTTCGCCATCGGCCATTACACGCATGAAAAAAATCCGGTGACCGCGCGCGCCGCCCTAACAACGCTGGACATCATTGCCGACGAAAACCTGTATGAACGCGCCGCCGAACTGGGGACATACGCCATAGATCGCCTTAGCGATCTGATCGAGCATCACCCCAATGTCGGCAAAATTAGTGGTCGAGGCCTGATGATTGGCGTTGATCTGGTTATGGATCGTGACAACCGTGAACCCGCCACAGAATTGGCCGAAAAAGTCTATTATCGCTGCTTGGAAAATGGGCTGAGTTTCAAAATCAGTGCCGGCAGCGTCCTGACATTGTCTCCACCGTTGACGATTTCACGCAGCGACCTGGAACGCGCGTTATCTATCGTTGCCCAAGCCCTCGTAGACATGTCGTGACACCTGCCGTATTCGCGATCGTGCTGCTAGCTGCCTTTTTGCACGCCCTTTGGAACGCAATGGTCAAAGGGTCGCTTGACCGCACACTGGCGCTCGGGTTGATCGCGCTTGGCCATGTTGTGCCCGGCGTAGCATTGGCGATGGTTGTGCCCGCGCCTCTGGCCGCAGCATGGCCTTATATTGTCGTCTCGACCTTGATCCATTGGGGCTATTACTATTACCTGAACGCCGCCTACCGCGTCGGCGATCTGTCGTTTGTCTATCCGGTCGCGCGCGGGTTAGCGCCGGTTATGATTGCCCTTGGTGCCTTGGTTCTGGCGGATGAATATTTGCCAGTCTTGGCGTGGGTGGGCATAGCTATCGTTTCATTGGGCATTCTATCGTTGGCGTTGTCACTCCTAGGATGGCGGCATTTGCCCAAACATTCCCCTGCGTTCGTTCCAGCGGTCCTGACGGCTATCCTGATCGCCGCATATTCGATCATCGACGGGCTTGGCATTCGCCAATCGGGCAGTCCGCTTGGCTATATTGCATGGCTGTTCAGCGCCGAAATATGTGTGGCGGTGTTCGTTTTATATCCGCGCGCCGCGACGCTACGCACCAACGGCATGCGCGTTCTGTGGATCGGCCTTATCGGCGGTCTGGTATCCGGGTTGGCCTATGCCTTGGTGCTTTACGCCAAAACGCTTGCCCCGCTTGGTATCATCGCAGCAGTGCGCGAAACATCAGTGATCATTGCCGCCCTTATTGGCGTGTTGGTATTCGGCGAACGCCCGGCCAAGACCCGAATTTTATCGGCGATCATCGTGGCGCTGGGTGTTGCCGTAATCGCTTACACCCAATAACGCACGCATTTTTGGCAAATTTCCACGAAAACACACAAATTCCCAAATAAACAACTGGACTTTGTCCTCTTTCAGCCGATACTCACTCATTAAGGAGTCCGCTACATGAGCAAAAAGGCCGAAAAGCACGCCAACCACCGCGAAGTTGAACTGATGGACACGCTGCGCGGTTTTGGCGGCTCGGCGCGCACGTCTAATCTGGCCGGCGCCCTGAACGTCAGCGAAGAAACGGTGCGGCGCACGGTCAAGGCTTTGGCTAAATCCGGTCTGGTACAGCGCGTTCATGGTGGTGTTTACCTGACCAACGCCGAAGCGTTGACGCCGCTGGTCGCGCGTCTGGGCAAACGCACCGCTGAAAAGGCCCGAATCGCGACCCGCGCTATTGATCTGATCCCCGACGGCAGTTGCGTTTTTCTGGACGTCGGGTCCACCACCGCTTTTGTGGCCGAAGGTTTGAAAAACAAACGCAATTTGACGATTGTTACGAACGGGCTCCATGCCGCGCAGGCGTTGGTGAACTTTAATGAAAACCGTGTTTTTCTGGCTGGTGGCGAATTACGGATGGTCGAAAGCGGTGCATTTAGCACCGATACAATCAATTATGTGGCGCGGTTCAACTTTGATGTCGCAGTCTTTAGCGTCGACGGGATCGATCCGACAGAAGGTTTTTTGCTGGCGGCAGCAGGCGAAGCTGAACTTGCCCGCAATATCGCGCGCCGTGCGCGGCGCACAATTGTTGTAGCTGACCACAATAAATTTGGTCAGTGCGCACCAATGATTGCCTATGATCCGGCCGATGTGGACACCGTCATAACGGACACGCATCTGAGGCACGTTTTTGCGGACTTTCTGAAAAAATGGGAAATCGAATTGCTTATCGCAGGCGATGAGGGCGCACAATGAACGCCCACAGGTTCCAGCGATGATTATCCTGTCGTTTGCCGTCAAACTATTTGGTGCGACGATGCTGCTGCTTTTCGCCGTGAGTATGGTTTCTACCGGGATCGAGCGTGCTTATGGTGCATCGTTTCGCCGATTAGTCACCACCAAGGCCAGCGTACTGGGTATGACGCTGACCGGCGTGATGTTGGCGATGATATTGCAAAGCTCTGCCGCCGTCACTTTATTGGTTGCCGGATTTTCGGGAACGTCGGCGATCGGATTTTCTGCCGGAATGGCGATCGTTCTGGGCGGCGATCTGGGGTCGGCGCTGTTGATCCGGGTTCTGACCCTAGATATTCAGCGGATTGTCCCCGTCTTATTGGGTGTTGGCGGTTTTTTATTTTTGAAAACGCAAGGTCCGATGCTGAAACAGGCCGGACGGATTGCGATGGGAATTGCCCTTATCCTGATCTCACTCAGGTTCTTGCGCGAAACGATGGATCCGATCCGTGAAAGTGCCTTTTTGCCTGCGATCGCCGACTATCTTGTGCAGGACTATCTGACCGCGTTCATCACCGGTGTAGCACTAGCGTTTGTGATGCATTCATCCGTTGCAGTCATTTTGATCTGCGTGACGCTCGTCGCCATTGGTGCCCTGCCCCAAAGCGTTGGTCTGTCGCTAGTGTTGGGGGCAAACCTTGGCTCTGCGCTGATCCCGGTGTGGCTCACGCGCGGAATGTCAGCCAAATCGCGCCGCATCCCACTTGCCAATTTGATCATACGCGGCACGGTTTCAGTGATCGTGCTGTTTGCGATCAATCAACTGCCGACACCGGGCTTTATCACCGCGATGGACAACGCTCACGCGCTGGTTACAATGCATATCCTGTTCAACCTGATTTTACTGTTAAGCTTGCCGTTCGTAGGGCGTTTGCAAGGGCTGGTTACTTGGATATATCCCGACAATGAAACACCAGCTAACAATATACCCCCGCATCATCACAGCGTTCTGCATTTAAACGTCACCACATCACCAAAACAGTCCCTTACAATGCTTCAGCGCGAAGTTTTGCGCATGGCAACATTGGTCAGTGAAATGATTGCTCCCGCGTTTGGACTATTGAAATCTTTTGACGCCGCGCAGGTCGCTGCCATCCGAGCCGACGAGGCCGCGCTTAATAACGCGCTGGATCACATCCGCCAGTATTCCGCTGGTTTCGACCATGACAGTCTCACCAAATCTGAAAATAGACAAATGCGTAACCTTGTTGATTACGCCATTTCGCTAGAAGCGGCGGGCGACATCGTTGCCAAACGTCTGATCGAACTGGCCGGTGAAAAAGATCGTGAAAAGCTTCGGTTTTCAGACGCGGGTTTTGACGAATTGCGCGCCCTGCACGAACGAATCGCGCGAAATGTCAATTTGGCGACGAATGTTTTGCTGTCGGCTGATATAGAAAGCGCTCGACTGTTGCTGGAAGAAAAAGCTGCCATCGCACAGCTGGAACAATCCAGTCGCAAAAAACATTTGCGCCGTCTCAGTAGCGGGGATTCTGACAGCCTTGCCTCCAGCGATATACATCTGGAAACCGCCTATTCACTAAAAGAATTTCATTCATGGATCGTCAAAATCGCACATCCCATCCTTGTGCGCGAAGGTCAGCTATTGGAAACCCGCCTGATCCAAAAGATTGGTGGCGACGAGAATGCCGGCTAGATTATCCGGCATAATCCAACCGGCCCGATGCTACTGTGCTTGCGCGCCGTCACTCAATCGGTTTTGCTGCCGCATCAAATTTGCGTAAAATGCCTGAGGCTAAAAACACACCAGCCGCCACCAAGACCACACCAAAAACCTTCAACGGCCCCACTGATTCACCCAAGAACATGACCCCGCCCAACAAGGCGAGGATGGGTGTCAGAGCGCCGAAGGCCGACGATTCCGCCGCCCCCAGTAGCCGAACCGCATAACTAAACAGTACCATGGCCAGAATGCCGATGATTAAACTTTGGATCACCATCATTACAACGATATCGCCCCAATTAGCCATGGCAAAGCTTACATTTCCACTCAAAAGTAGCAGCGGCGTGATGGTCAGCGTGCCCCAGAACAAGCCAATCACCAAACCATGCATTGGGGTCAAACCACTTTGGCGGAAGATCACTGAATAGATAGCCCAGAGGCCAGAGCCGGTAAGAAACATCAGATGCCCCCGCCAGGCGCCGTCGCGGGCCCCGCCCAAAATCGGCCAAAGGCTCACGACAACAGCGCCAGTAAGGATCATGGCCAAACCGATGCGACGGCGCGGCCCGGGGATCTCTCCAGCCAAAGCATAGGCCGCTAAAGCGGCCCAAAACGGCAACATACCGGGCGCAAGCGCGCCACGATCTGACGCGGGCGCAAATTCTAGGCCTTTCGACACCACATAAGGAAAGACCGCACTGGCCCCGATCATCAGAATCAACGCTCTTGGCCAAGGCACACCACGCGACAGAATGCCAAGCTTCCACATCCAAGGGATCATCACAATCGCCCCGGGAATGAGACGCAGCACCAAAACCTCTTCCACCGTAAAATTGCCTTGCACCGCAAAGCGGGTAACCAGCATGAAGACCGCCCAGATTGTTACGGTGGCGATAGCCGCGAACAGGCCAAAGGCACGTGTGGTGCTGAAATTCATGGGATGTGGCTTCCGTGGGGATTGATCAACAGACTAAACCCCATTGCTACACGCGACACCAGAGCAAAGCGCAGGCCTCACAGCCAAGGCACTGTGATAAATGCCAAAAACACATAGCGTGCACTTTTGGCGATGCTCACCAAAACTACAAAGGGCAGAAACCGCTCACCCAGAGCCCCCGCCGCCACGGTGATCGGATCGCCGATAATCGGCAGCCAACTGCCTAGCAAGGACCAACGCCCGTAGCGCAAATACCAAGCCTTAGCGCGCTTTACTTGGGTCGGTGAGGCCGGAAACCAAGACCTATTTTGAAATCGGGCCAGCATATGGCCCAGATACCAATTGATAACGGCTCCCAACACATTGCCCACTGTGGCCACCAGCAATAGCCCCGCCAAGGGCTGCGTCCCTGCGATCATCAGCGCAACCAAAACCGCCTCCGACTGCATAGGAACCAGCGTCGCAGCCACCAAAGCTGAGAAAAACAGCGCCGCATAAGATATCATACTTTGGCTCCCTCTCACTTGATCAGCCTGTGAGGTAAAAGCTCTGACAGGGTTTGAGGCGGGGGGCAATTGGGGAAAGCCTCGCTACTTTTCCGGTCCAAGGAATGGATCACTTTTGTAACAACCGCGTCGAGGACTTCAAAATTTCAATTCACCCAAATGTAGTCTTTCTCAGCAAAAACCCACCTTTACCTCAAACTCCAGGCATATTTAGCCCTTGGAAACCATACACCAGAAGAAATTTGCAAACCCATCCAAGCGCTATATGATGCGAGTATGTTGGAACATGGTCACAATTATTATCTGCTTTTGGCCGCCTTGGCCGTGGCCTTGATGTCGGGGTTCACGGGTCTGTCTTTAACGCAGGGTGCTTCGGCCATGGGGATTGCGCGGCGGAAGCTTGTTGTTTCGATGTCTGCCATTGCCTTGGGCGGTGGAATTTGGTCGATGCATTTTGTGGCCATGCTCGCCATGACCCTGCCCGTTCCGTTTCATTATAATGCCCTTGTCACAATGGTTTCGGCTTTGGTGGCAATTTTGATCACCGGCACCGCCTTACTGTTGGTGCATTTTGGTGAACGGACAACGCAGAGGATCAAATTGGCTGGTCTTTGTGTCGGCTGTGGTATCCTTGCAATGCACTATGTCGGTATGTCAGGCATTCAAGATGTGAAGACCGTATATTCGACTGCGGGTGTTGTCATGGCGATTATAGCCTCATTGGGCCTGTGTATGACATCGTTCTGGATCAGCTACGGCCGCCGCGGCAGCCGTAATATTTTGCTGGGCACCGTGGTGTTTGGCACAACAGTATTTGCAGTTCACTTCATTGCCATGATGGGAACCGATTTTGTGCCCCTAGAAGCTGGCCCATCTACGGGATTGTGGCTAAGTAATGAAGCCTTGGCTTTTGGCGTGACGCTCACGTCCTTTGTGATTTCGGGCGCGTTTTTGTTGGTTGGCGTGACATTCGCCACGCGCCTTTGTGATGTCGAGGTAGATCCCACTCAGCTAGAAATACCGCGCCCTGCACTCGCGGTAAACCCTGCGGTCATCAGAATTCCCCATGAGAGCAATGGCCAGACGCATTTTGTGCAAAGTGACACTGTGGCGGCCATTCAGGCAGAGGGTCGGTATACAAATCTGTATCATCACAGCGGGCGCCTGTTCTGCCCTTGGTCCATCACCGAGCTAGAAAGAAAGTTGGAAAAGTCAAGTTTTGTGAAGGGTCACCGCAGCTATTTGGTCAATACCGATCACGTCACCAGCTTTGAACGCAAGAAAGACAACGGCCTGTGCTTTTTTGAAGGCAACGCCCATTTGGACCATGTTCCAGTCAGCCGATCCTATATTAAACACATGCGTGAGAGTCTCGGCCTTTAAATACAACCCATTTACAGTCCCATGCTTGCTGCATATGCACACGCATTTCATTCCCTATATTCGTATTTCGTGCGCAGATCCTTGCAGCTCAGATGTTTGGTCTGGCGACTTCTGGCCCGCTACGGTTGTATTCAGATGTATACCGTCGTCAGGGAGGACACCGTATGATCACATCAGCTTTTGAATACCACCGACCTTCTGATCTAGCAGGCGCCTTGTCTGTTTTGGAAGAACATGGAGATGATGCGCGCGTCATCGCGGGCGGGCACAGCCTGATCCCAATGATGAAACTGCGCATGGCCGACGTGCCACATTTGATCGATTTGCAAGACATTGCAGATCTCAAAGGAATAACAATTACAGGGGGCATTGTCACCATCGGGGCAATGACCACGCAGCACGAGCTTATCAACAATGACGCGCTCGCAGCCGCGGCTCCAATCATTCACGAAGCATCACTTCAGATTGCAGATCCACAAGTGCGCTACATGGGCACAATTGGTGGTAATGTAGCCAACGGCGATCCTGGCAACGACATGCCAGGTCTCATGCAATGTCTGGATGCGAGCTTCACCTTGGTTGGACCGGATGGCACCCGCAGCGTGAAGGCGCGCGACTTTTACGAAGCGGCCTATATGACCGAACGTGAGGATGGCGAAATTCTGACCCATATCAGTTTCACTGCGGTGGAAGCGGGCTTTGCCTATGAAAAGCAAAAGCGCAAAATTGGAGATTATGCGACCGCTGCCTGTGCGGTGCTGATCACCAAAGAGGGCGACAAAATTAGCAGTGCATCTGTTGCAATGACCAATCTAAGCGATGTGCCAGTTTTATCTGAAGCCGCCGGTGCTGCGTTGTTCGGAACTTCCTGTGATGCGGCAGCAATGAAAGCCGCTGTGGCCGCCGCTTTGGAAGACATTGACCCGACCGAAGACAACCGTGGTCCCGTTGAGTTTAAAATGCACGTCGCTGGGATCATCATTTCACGGGCGATCGCGCGTGCTTGGTCACGGGCGTAAGAGAGGATATCATGACAAACCAAATCGTAAAAATGACGGTCAACGGCGAGAAGAAAGAGATCCTCGCTGAGCCTCGCGAACTATTGATCTATGTGCTGCGTGAAAAGCTTGGACTGACGGGCCCTCACGTGGGCTGTGAAACCTCACATTGTGGTGCCTGTACCGTTGAGATCGACGGTAAATCAGTAAAATCTTGCACCATGTTCGCCGTTCAGGCTGAAGGTGCTGAAATCACCACAATCGAAGGTCTAGGCACCCCTGACAAATTGCACGTGTTGCAAGAAAATTTCAAAGAGCATCACGGGCTGCAGTGTGGCTATTGCACACCGGGCATGATTACCCGCGCGCATCGATTGCTTCAAGAAAACCCAAATCCAACAGAGGAAGAGGTGCGCTTTGGCATCGCTGGAAATATCTGTCGCTGCACCGGATACCAAAACATCGTGAAATCCATTTTGTCGGCAGCCGCTGAACTGAATGCAGCCAAGGAGGCCGCCCAATGAAGGACGAAATCACTCGCGAAGAACGCGTCACAAATCTAAAGGGTTTAGGCTCGTCACGTAAACGCGTCGAAGATGCCCGCTTTACGCAGGGCAAAGGCCATTATGTCGATGACATAAACTTGCCCGGAATGCTGACTGGTGATTTCGTACGCTCTCCCTATGCGCATGCCCGCGTTAAATCGATAAACATTGATGCAGCCATGGCGCTGGACGGTGTTGTTGCGGTTCTAACCGCCAAGGATCTTGAGCCGTTATCTTTGCACTGGATGCCAACACTGGCCGGTGATAAACAGATGGTTTTGGCCGACGGTAAGGTGCTTTTTCAAGGCCAAGAGGTGGCCTTTGTTGTAGCAAAAGATCGGTATATCGCAGCAGATGCGGTTGAGTTGGTGGAAGTTGAATATGAAGAGCTTGAGGTCATTGTTGACCCGTTTAAATCTTTACAATCAGATGTGGTCTTGCGTGAAGATCTGGACCCAACAGCACCGGGCGCACATGGTCCACGCAAACACCATAACCATATTTTCACCTGGGAAGTTGGCGATGAGGACGGCACTAACGCCGTCATCGATGATGCGGACGTCGTGGCCGCAGAAGAAATGTACTATCACCGCACCCACCCCTGCCCGCTTGAGCCTTGTGGCTCAGTTGCGAGCATGGATAAGGTAAACGGCAAACTGACACTATACGGCACGTTCCAAGCGCCGCATGTGGTGCGCACGGTAGCGTCACTTCTTTCTGGTATCGAAGAGCACAACATCCGCGTAGTCTCTCCTGATATCGGCGGCGGTTTTGGCAACAAAGTTGGGGTTTATCCCGGCTATGTTTGCTCCATTGTTGCCTCCATTGTAACGGGTGTTCCTGTGAAATGGGTTGAGGACCGGATGGAAAACCTGATGTCCACCGCCTTTGCGCGGGACTATTGGATGAAGGGTAAAATTTCAGCCACCAAAGAAGGCAAAATCACAGGCCTTCATTGTCATGTGACCGCTGATCATGGTGCCTTTGACGCCTGCGCTGATCCCACTAAATTTCCAGCTGGGTTTATGAGTATCTGCACAGGCTCTTATGACATTCCAATCGCTTATTTGGGTGTCGATGGTGTTTACACAAACAAGGCACCGGGCGGCGTGTCTTATCGCTGTTCATTCCGGGTGACGGAAGCTGTGTATTTTATCGAGCGCATGATCGAAGTTCTTGCGATTGAGTTAAACATGGACGCCGCAGAGCTGCGCCGGATCAACTTCATAAAAAAAGAACAGTTCCCATATGACTCAGCCCTTGGCTGGGAATATGACAGCGGTGACTATCACACTGCTTGGGATAAGGCACTCCAAGCTGTGAATTACGACGGGTTACGCAAAGAACAAGAGGAACGTGTGGCGGCATTTAAGCGTGGTGAGACCCGGACGATCATGGGTATAGGCCTGAGCTTTTTCACAGAGATTGTGGGCGCAGGACCAGTGAAAAACTGTGATATCCTTGGGATGGGCATGTTCGACAGCTGCGAAATTCGCATCCACCCAACCGGCTCTGCCATTGCGCGTTTGGGCACCATCAGCCAAGGCCAAGGCCATGCCACCACCTTTGCGCAAATTCTTGCGTCAGAGATTGGCATTCCAGCAGACTCAATCACCATCGAAGAAGGCGACACAGATACGGCGCCTTATGGATTGGGTACATATGGGTCACGTTCAACACCGGTTGCCGGTGCAGCAACCGCCATGGCGGGGCGTAAAATTCGCGCCAAGGCTCAAATGATCGCCGCCTATCTGCTCGAAGTCCACGATGATGACGTTGAGTTTGACGTGGATCGTTTTGTGGTCAAAGGCGCACCTGAGCGGTTTAAGACAATGGGCGAAATTGCCTATGCAGCTTACAATCAAGCTATCCCCGGTCTGGAACCAGGTCTGGAAGCAGTCAGCTACTATGACCCGCCAAACATGACCTATCCTTTTGGCGCTTACGTTTGCGTCATGGATATCGACGTGGACACTGGTGTTCCAACGATCAAACGCTTTTATGCGCTTGACGATTGTGGCACGCGGATCAACCCGATGGTCATTGAAGGGCAAATCCATGGGGGTTTAACCGAAGCCCTCGCCGTGGCTCTTGGCCAAGAGATTGCCTATGATGAGATGGGCAACTGCAAAACCGCAACATTGATGGACTTCTTTCTGCCAACGGCTTGGGAAGTGCCCAATTTTGAGACGGACTTCACCGTGACACCGTCCCCACACCATCCAATCGGTGCGAAGGGCGTGGGCGAAAGCCCGCATGTTGGTGGAGTGCCTTGCTTCTCAAATGCTGTACAAGATGCCTTCCGGCCTTTTGGCAACCGTCACACCAATATGCCCCATGATCACTGGCGCATTTGGAAGACAGCCAATGACCTTGGTTTGCACGATTAATCAATGAAAGGGCGGGGCATCTTCAGATGCCCCGCACACCCCCAATGACATCCTGGACAGATTTACAATCATCGCTTGAGGGAATCGGCTATATCGCTTCTGACGATCTTGCGACAGCGCTTCACATCGCCATTACGTTGGGCCGACCCCTGCTGTTAGAGGGTGCTGCTGGTGTTGGTAAAACCGAAGTAGCCCGCGCTCTAGCCACGATTAAAGACACCCAGCTGATCCGCTTGCAATGCTATGAGGGCCTAGATGCCTCGCAGGCAATTTACGAGTGGAACTATCAACGGCAACTGCTCTCTATCCGTGCTGCTTCTGAAGCGGGAGAAACCGGCGCGGCTGTCGAAGAGCGTATATTCTCTGAAGACTATCTCATGGAACGCCCCCTACTCAAATCCATAAGGCAAGAGATACCACCGGTGCTTTTGATCGATGAGATCGATCGCGCGGATGAAGAGTTTGAAGCCTATTTGTTGGAAGTCCTATCCGAATTTCAAATCACCATTCCCGAATTGGGCACGATCACGGCCACCACAAGGCCTTTGGTTATTCTGACCGCCAATGGCACCCGCGACTTGTCGGATGCGCTGCGACGGCGCTGTATCTATGCCCATATAGATTATCCTGACCGGCAAACGGAACTGGCTATTTTGGCGTCCCGCTGCCCAGACATCGAGTCGCATCTTGGCCAACAGATTGTTGGTTTTGTTCAAAAATTACGGCATGAAGAGTTAGAAAAAGTACCTGGAATGGCTGAAATGTTGGATTTTGCCGCTGCCTTGGCAGGCTTGGGTATCAAAGACCTCACCTCTGACCCTGCGGTCCTGCAGGCCGCCCTTGCTACATTGCTCAAAACACAAGCTGACCGTGCTAAGGTGCCCATCGAAGTGGCCGCCCGTCTCGCTGGAAAAGCGGCATGAGCAAGATCACCCGTTTCACCGGATCTGACCCGGGGGCTGCGGCGCGGGTTTCAGGCTTCATGGCCCATTTGCGCACCCATGGGTTTCACGTCGGGGTGGCTGAAACTGAAACTGCGCTGCGAGCGTTGTCCTGCGTGAATCCAATCATTCCGTCTGAGGCGCGGCTGGCTCTAAAGTCAGTCTGTGCCGGATCGGTGGAAAACTCTGCCCAATTTGACATGTTGTTCGATTCATTTTGGATGTCTGAGGGCAGGATGCGCCATAAGATGATCCCGTCGAACACGAACCCTGCCCCGAAAGATGCTAAAAGCAACCGCACTGATGATGCTCAAAGCACATCGGGCGCAGGCTCAATTCATGCGCCCGAAGATACGCAGGATGGCAAAAAAAGCTATGCAGATGGCACCGGCAAGCTGGTGGCCTCAAAAGCCCATAATTTGATGAAGAAAGATCTGCGTGAGCTAGTCTCTGCGGAAGATATTCGCGCCGCCGAGAAAGTAGCTATTTGCTTAGGCAAAGCTTTAAGAGACAGAAGGTCGCGCCGCCGTAAGGCCGCCCAAAGGGGCCACTCAATTGATCTTCGCCGCACCATAAGGCGCAGCTTGGCTACAGGTGGGGAGCCTGTGCATCTCGCAAAACATAAAAGGCCTGACCGCCCGATGAAGATTGTGGCTCTGTGCGATGTCTCCGGCTCGATGATGCATTACGCACGCCCCTTCTTAGCCTTTCTTGCTGGATTAATGCGGGCCGATAGTGCCAGTGACGCCTATCTGTTTCACACAAGGTTGGTGCGCATCACTAATGCCTTGCGCGACGATGATCCCCTGCGGGCCTTGAACCGCATTACGTTGCTGGCAGATGGGTTTGGTGGTGGATCCAAAATTGGTGCGAACCTCCAGCACTTCGCAAACAGCTATGCGCGCAATTTTGTCGATGGACGCAGCGTGGTAATTATTTTATCGGATGGCTATGACAGCGAGAGCTCAGAAGTCTTAGGAGGTGCATTGGCCAAATTGAAGCGACGTGGCTGCAAGATCATCTGGTTGAACCCTCTAAAGGGCTGGCAAGGATATGAGCCTGTAGCCAAAGGCATGGCAGCCGCACTGCCGCATCTTGATTCATTCGCCGCCGCAGCCACACTCGCCGATCTTGCAAGCCTCGAACGCACACTGGAGCGGTTATGACCTTAACTTTGTCGGAGCACACAAAGCTTGAATCCGAAATGAATTTTTTAAAGTCCAAAGGTGTGCCCTTCGCCATGGCCACTGTCGTGCGAACCGTTGACGCCACATCCGCCAAACCCGGCAGCAAGGCCCTGCTGGACCTCGATGGCAACATCCTAATGGGCTGGGTTGGTGGTGGCTGCGCGCGTGGTGCCGTGGGCAAAGCAGCGCGTGCGGCGATCAAAACCGGCGAGCCCCAGTTCATTTCGCTACGGCCACAGGAGCTTTTGGAAAGTGAAGGTGTGGTCGCCGGAGAGTTGCGTGACGGTGTCCGTTTCACCCGTAACGGTTGCCCCTCCAAAGGCACGATGGATGTTTTTGTCGAGCCAGTTTTGCCCTTACCAGAAATGATCATCTTCGGCACTGGATTGGTGGCCATGGCCCTGTCTGAGCTGGCCACACGCTTTGATTTCAAAGTCGCCGCCCATGCGGCAACACAGCAGGTGGGGAAAGCTGAAATTGCTCAGGGGTTTGGCTTTGAAAGCGCTGACTTTGTGGTCGTAGCGACGCAAGGACAAGGCGACATTGATGCCTTGCGTGCCGCCGTTTCAGGGACCTTTCGCTATGTGTGTTTTGTCGGCAGCAGACGTAAATTCGATGCTATTTCGTCGAAATTATTGGCGGAAGATCCAGGCCTTTCTAAAAACCTTAAAAAGGTAAAAGCCCCTGCGGGTTTGAGCATCAACGCTATCACACCCGATGAAATCGCCCTATCAATTCTCGCCGAGATCACCCAATTGCGGCGCGCAGGGGCCCTCAGTCGTGAGAATGCTGATGTCTGACACAGCAGCAATCGTTCTGGCGGCTGGACTGTCGCGTCGGATGGGGGACCTTAACAAGTTGCTGCTACATGTTGGCGAGGACATATTGCTTGCCCATGTTATCTCAGCCTGTGCCGCCGCCACAGATCATCAGGTGACCGTGGTGACCGGCCATCAAGCACAAGCTGTGATCGATGCTTTGGCCCCTGCATCTGTCAATGTCGTACACAATCGCCAGTTTGAAGAGGGGCAAATGACCTCCGTTGAATCCGGTTTGCGCGGCGCGCCAAAGGCCGAGACTTATCTCATCGCCTTGGGAGATCAGCCCTTACTGACGGCGGGCGATCTCAAAGAGCTTCTGGCCGCACATCAAGCTCAGGCAGATGGGCGGATCACAGTGCCCATGGTGGGCGCTATTCGGGGCAATCCAATTGTTGTGCCCGCCGCCCAACGCGCTCTAATCTTGGCGGACCCTGTTAATCTAGGGTGCCGCAAGTTAACACGCACTTCACCAGAGCGCGTGCATCAATTTAGGACCGCTAACCGCAGTTTCATTGCCGATATAGACACGCCGGAAGATCTGGCCGTGGCACGATCTTATGCTATATCTAAGGAGTACAACCTCAATGTTGCGCTTTAAGACACTCGCCCATACACTCCGCATGCATTTTTCCTCGCCTCAACCAAAGATCAAGCTGAACTCCTTGCTGTGATTAAATTTCCTTGCTTTTAAACAGGACAATAACTATGGAACTAAAAGACGAAATCATCATCAATGCCCCGCAAGCCGTGGTTTACGCCGCATTGAATGATCCTGAAATTCTTAAGCAATGCATCCCCGGATGCGATGAATTGATCAAACACTCTGATACGGAGTTGGCAGCCAAAGTTGTACTAAAAATTGGCCCAGTGAAAGCCAAATTCAGCGGCAATGTCACCCTCAGCCCAGATGCGCCACCGGAGCGTTTTTCACTCACCGGCACCGGTAATGGCGGCGCTGCGGGCTATGCCAAAGGCGGCGCTGCTGTGGAGTTGGAAGAGCACTCAGAGGGCACTTTACTGCGCTACACCGCGACGGCAGATATTGGGGGAAAATTGGCGCAATTAGGCAGCCGCTTGATCCAAGGCACCGCCAAGAAATTGGCTGCGAAGTTTTTCAAAAGTTTTGCGGACTTGGTTGGGGAAGATAATGCCGCCTGAAGCCAGCATCACCTATGCTGAGCATGCTCAAGATATTTTAGAAGCCACCGTGAGGTTGATCAAATCGGGTCAGCCTTGCGCGCTGGTGACCAGTCTTGCAATTGAGGGTGGGGCGGCACGCGAGGTTGGGTCTTTGGCAGTTGTCTCGCGAGATGGTTCAATGCGGGGCTATCTGTCCAATGGCTGCATTGATCGCGACATTGTTTTACAAGGGCTTACGACCATTGAGACAGGGCAGATCAAACATATTCGATATGGTGCCGGTTCTCCCTATATGGATCTCAAGCTGCCCTGTGGCGGCGCGTTGGAACTGGTGATTGATCCAGCACCTAATTTTGAGATGTTGCTTGGCGCCTTAGAGGATTTGCGCGCCCGCAAGCTGGCCGTGCTCACATTTACGGCGCAATCTGGCTCCGTTCGGTTTCAATATGCCCCAAAGCCAGCCCTGGTTTTAGCGGGGCGTGGCGCCATTTTACGCACCACTGCCAGCCTTGCGGCGCATATGGATTTTGAACTGCACATCGCCTCGCCCGACAGCGATGATCTCACGAACCTGGTACAGCTGGAGCCTATAACTTGCCAGTCCATGACCACGCCGCAAGCCTTTTTGCAGATACCAGTGGATGCTCACACGGCGGTGCTGCTGTTGTTTCACGACCATGAGTGGGAACAAAGTCTGCTGATGCGCGCCGCGGCGCAGGGGCCATTTTTTATTGGAGCCTTGGGCAGCCGAAAGACCCAAGATATCCGCCTGCAACGGCTTGCAGACGCAGGCCTCAGTCCGGCGCTGTGCGGGCAAATCCAAGGCCCAATCGGCCTCGTCCCTTCACTGCGCAACGCCTCGCTGATCGCCGTGTCAGCCCTCGCAGAAGTAACCGCCAACCTGCCTGCAGCGCAGGTCAGGTTGGTGTGATACCAGTCGATTTTACGAAGTTTTCTCAGCTCACCTTAACAACCATCTTGCCAAAGCAGTTACCCAGGAGCAGATCATTGAGCGCCTCGGGGGCCTGGTCAAGCCCCTCAACCACCTGCTCTTTATACTGTACCTGACCTGACTCCAGCCAGCCAGACATGTCACGCACAAAGTCTTTGAACAGGCTTGCAGGGAAACTGTCAAAAATGATGAAACCTTCCACTTTGACCTTCATGCGCAGAATGGTCCCCATGATGGCAGGGCCAAAGTCGGGGCCTTCGGGCAGGCCGGTGAGATTATACCACGACACAACACCGCACACCGGCATGCGCGCAAAAGCGTTCAACAGCGGCAAAACAGCATAGAGAACGCGCCCGCCCACATTCTCAAAATACACGTCCACCCCATCCGGGCAGGCATCTTTAAGCTGCTGGGCAAAATCATCAGCTTTATGATCAATACAGGCATCAAACCCGAGGTTTTCAACCACGTGGGCGCATTTACCGGCACCACCAGCGATGCCAACCACGCGGCAGCCTTTGATCTTTGCAATCTGCCCCACCGTCGCGCCAACCGGCCCTGAAGCCGCAGCAACAACTACGGTTTCACCCGGTTTTGGCTCACCAATCTTGAGCAGACCCGCATAGGCAGTATAGCCAGGCATACCCAAAATTCCAAGAAACCAAGACGGGTTTTGCGGGTTTTTACCCAAATTACGGATGCCCTCGCCATCGGACAGAGCATAGTCTTGCCAGCCGCTTCCGGAGAGAACGTAATCACCCGCGGCAAAGCCATCACAGGTACTCTCAACAACCTCAGCCACCACCTGCCCAGTCATGACTTCGCCCAACTTCACCGGCTCCGCATAGGATTTGGTATCGTTCATACGACCGCGCATATAGGGATCGAGAGATAGATATGAGGTTCGCAGCAACATCTCACCTGCAGCGGGCTTTGGTACGGCGCTTTGCTCAAGTTTGAGAGTATTTTTATCCGGCAATCCATTTGGACGCACTGCAAGAACCACGCGTCGGTTTATGTTTATTTTCTGCGACATATCAATCTCCCAATTGTGTTTGTGCAAAGCTAACACTTTTCTAGGGTACCTAACATCACCAAAATAAAGTCGTTATAGCGGCCTTATGGACCATAGGCGCGCCATGCCCTAACCTGCGGCCAAAGGTAAAGTTTTAACCTGTCACTGAGGGATATTTTATGGAAAGCGTTTGGGCCCCAGCATGAAAGCAGCACAGGCGCATCCTTGGATGGTTTTGGCAGGTCTGGCTCTGGGGGTCACCGTCACCAATAGTTTCGCCAGATTTGCTTACGGACTTATTTTACCCGCTATGAAATCTGAGATGGCTTGGACTTATGCACAAGCAGGATGGCTGAACACAGCGAATGCTCTGGGCTATATTGTTGGGGCGATTATAACAATGCTGTTTATCGGACGTCGCTCGCCCACGCTTTTGTTTGCCTTTGGGCTGATCACCACCACCATTGCGCTTTTGGCCACAGGACTGAACGCAGCTCTTTGGTGGCAAACCATGTGGCGCATCTTGGCCGGATTGTTCGGTGCCATGTCTTTTTCAACCGCGGGTGTTTTGGTGGCGGGATTGTTCAAAGACTCCCCACGCCACAATGCCCTTGCCATTGCTATTCTATTCGGCACCGGCGGCGGTATCGGAATTGTACTGGCTGGCGCGGCCCTGCCGGGGATGCTGGATCACTACGGTAACAGCTCTTGGCCTATGGCTTGGGTAGCGGTCGGGGCGGTCAGTGTCAGTTTCCTGCCGCTCAGTCTTTGGGCGGCAGCCCAGTTGAGTGTTCCGGTGCAAATCCAAAGCAAAGCTCCAGCCCTGCCCATCCGCCGCATGCTGGCCCAAATGGCAGGATATGCAGGGTTTGGCCTTGGCTATATTGTCTATCTCACATTTTTATCTGCTTGGATGACCGAACAATCCGCCAGTGCAGGATTTATATCAGCAGTTTGGGTGCTTTTGGGCCTGTGTATCTGCATCTCCCCATTGGTTTGGCGGCCCATTCTGGCGCGCCATGCGTCGGGTGTGCCCCTGGCTATGATCCTCAGCTGCATTGCGCTCGGTTCTGCCCTGCCTGTGCTTTGGCCCGGCAGCCTGTCGTTGCTGATTTCGGCGGTGGTTTTTGGTCTTTCGGTTTTCATGGCCCCAAGCGCCGTGACCAATTTCACCCGCCAAAACTTGCCACCGGAAAGCTGGGGCCAGGCCATCAGCCTGTTCACCGTGATTTTTGCCGTGGCCCAAACCCTTGGACCATATGGTGCAGGCTTGGTGGGAGATCTCTCACACAATATTGGAACGGGCCTCTTGGTGGCAGCAGCACTCTTGCTCATCGGAGCGGTGATCGCTTGGACCCAAAAGCCCCTACACCTTCCAGCAGCGAAATCTTGACTAAGCGCTTGGCACCCACGGCGGCCAATTGCGACCTATTTGTCGAAAAACGATAAGAACGATCCGCAAACCTCATTAACGATTTCTCCAAAAGAAGGGATCTAAGAGATGTTTGCCGCTCGCGCACCCGCGCATTTAACCCATGCCACAACACCAAAGGTGTTTCATTTTGCGCTCCTATCGGCCATCGAAGCGGCCCTGCGCGGGCTCTTAATTTCCGTTTGGCCATTGCTCCTTTACAAGATATGGCAAAGCGCTGAGACAATTAGCTTAATATACATTGGCTTGGGAGTTTCGGCTCTGTTGTGGGGGGGATTAATCCCTGCCCTTACTCTATGGCTCCCGCGCAGATGGACCATGACCTTCGGCATCTCGCTTAATATTTTAAGCGGCTTGCTTGTGCTGACAGGCAAGCCAATGTTGATGACCGTAGGGCTTTTGCTGCATGCCTTGGGCACGGCCACATTTTTAATCTGCTTAAATGCCTATGTGTTGGACTATATCGCACGCGTAGACTTGGGAAAAAATGAATCTATGCGCTTGGTTTTCAGCGCGATCTGTTGGTCTATTGGCCCATTCTTAGGTGTTTGGCTGATGGACTGGTGGCTCCCTGCACCGTTCATTTTGGCCCTATTGTTATCGATCGTTTTGATGGTCTCATTTTGGCGACTGCGGCTCGGCAATGGTAAACAAATTTCCAGATCACGCGCTCCCACGCCCAATCCCGTGGCGTATCTGGACAGGTTTATTTATCAGCCACGCTTGGTGTCGGGCTGGTTGTTTGCTGTAATTAGATCATGTGGCTGGTGGGTCTATATCGTATATCTTCCCATATATTGCATCGAAAGCGGCTTGGGCAATCACATTGGTGCGGCAGCGCTCTCGGTGACTAACACACTGCTATTTCTGTCACCCTTGGTTCTGAAGTTTGTCAAAAAATATGGTGTGCGCCTTTCCGTGATCGGTAGTTTTTCCATAGCGGCTTTGGCCTTCGGTCTGGCATGGGCTGCAACAGATCAGGCCTGGTGGACAATTACGGCGCTCTTTATCGGATCATTCGCACTTATTATGCTGGATGTCTGTGGTAGCCTGCCCTTTTTGATGGCAGTAAAACCTTCAGAACGCACGGAAATGTCAGCCGTTTACTCAAGCTATCGTGATGCCTCAGGCATTTTAGTGCCAACCGCCGCATGGATCATTCTACTTGTGAGCCCAATATCGGGGATATTCGCAGTCACTGGTCTTGTACTTGGCTCTATGGCACTTCTGGCCACAAAACTGCATCCTCGCCTTGGCGCTGAAAAGCTGACAATAAACTCGAGGCTGAACTAAACCCGCCCGATCTTAAAACCGCGGGACAAGTGGTTTCGCATGGCAAATAACAGCACAACTCCCGGGATCATCGAAGCCGTGGTGACAGCCATGACCAATCCAATATCCGTATGAAAGTCAAACAGCACGTTTATGGCCATGCTGATGGGTTTGCCATTGGTGGTGGTCAAAATTCGTGCGAACACCACCTCAACCCAGGAAAACAAAAAGCAAAAGAAGGCCGTGACGGCGATGCCAGAGCAGGTTTGCGGCAAGATGAACGTTCAAATCACCCGAGGACGCGTATAGCCGTCCAAAAAGGTCGTTTCGTCCATTTTTTGGGAATGGCCGATATTAAACCCTGTAAAATCCAAATGGAAATTGGAAGGTTAAACAGACAATGTGCCAAGGCGATAAAGTCAAAGCAGATGCCAATCGCCGACAAAGGACAGGCGTGAGAAGGCATAGGCAACCGGTAGCGTAATTCGCAGAGTGATGCAGATATTTATCAACACATAGGTAATCGAATTGCCAACCGATGTTCCTGCGCGCCTTCATTAGCCTCTTTCCATTGGTTATAGATGCGAGGCATCTGTGCGATATCTCAGGCCACCACGACGTCGGTGCCCCATTGATTACACTCTCCAAGCAAATTGCCGGGCAATGCTACATCCGTGAACAGCTTGTCGACATCCTTCAGCGAGCAAATTTTCAACGGTGCGGTACGTTTGAATTTCAGGTGATCTGCCACGACCATGACACTGCGTGATTGCTTTAAGGCGGTTTGGCTGACCATGATTTCTTGACCATCAAAATCCAGCAGGTCGCCATCTGTATCAATCGCCGAACACCCTAATATAGCGAAATCAAATTTGAACTGTTTCAGCAGCTCAGCCGTCAAGCCGCCTACCAGTCCCCCATCAATGCGGCGCAAAATACCAGCGGTTAAGATGATTTCACAGCTGGTATTGGCTATGAGAATATTAGCAATATTGAGATTGTTGGTCACAACAAGAAGGTTTTCGTGATCCAGCAGGCTTTGCGCCACTGCTTCGGTGCTGGTGCCAATATTCATAAACACCGAGGCACCGTTAGGAATGGCTTGCGCGCAGGTCTCGGCAATGGCGTGTTTGCCACTGGCGTTCAATCGGCGGCGCTCTTCATAAACGATATTTACCACGCCCGATGGCACAACTGCACCTCCATGTACCCGTTCCAATTGGCCACTGTCTGTCAGTTCTGCAAGATCGCGCCTGATAGTTTGCACCGTAACATCATAATGTTCGGCCAGCCCCTCAACGGTAACCTTACCATCTTTTCGGGCCTGATCCAGTATTTCGCGCTGTCTAAAATTCGTAACCACTCACTCACTCCTACACGCAATTTAATTTTTTACTTCAAGCTTAAAACTCACGTCAATGAGAACTCATAATCAACTCTCATATTAAAGCGTCAAGGCAATAAATTCACAATCGAATATAATGTACTCTCGAAACATACCCCACTTCCGTTATAAATTGTAATTTCCTTCCTAATGCCACATAACGAATACATACGAACATTCGCTTTGTTATTTTTGAAATCATGGTACTAGCTTTTTATACGTCGTATCTCGCGAAATAAACCTAAGGATGTATTTTGAACCACAGTAGCCATCATGACATCATCGACCTTTTCGTCATTGGCGGCGGCATAAATGGCTGTGGTATAGCGCGTGATGCAGTGGGGCGTGGCTTGACTGTTGAACTGGCCGAAATGAATGACCTTGCATCAGCCACCTCTTCTGCCTCTACAAAATTGTTTCATGGTGGCCTGCGGTATCTGGAGTATTGGGAAGTGCGCCTGGTGCGTGAAGCTTTGGTGGAACGCGAAACTCTTTTGAAGGCTATGCCTCATATTTCTTGGCCAATGCGATTTGTGCTGCCGTACCACAAAGACATGCGGTTTGAAGGCAACTCCCCAACCTCGAAGCTTCTAAATGTTTTGATGCCATGGCTGAAAGGCCGTCGTCCTTCTTGGCTCATTCGGTTTGGCCTCTTTTTATACGACAATCTTGGTGGCCGTCAGATTTTGAAGGGCACAATAGCGCTCGAACTTCGCGCAGGACCTGAAGGCGCGCCTTTGCAGGACCGTTTTGAGAAAGCCTATGAATATTCCGATTGCTGGATCGAAGACAGCCGATTGGTGATCTTAAATGCCCGCGATGCACAGGCCCGCGGTGCGCGCATCAACGTGCGCACCAAAGTCATAGCAGCCGATCAAGTAGATGGCATTTGGCACGTTACGCTCGAAGACACTCAAAGTCAGGAACGCCGGATTGTGCGCGCCAGGCTTTTGGTCAATGCAGGTGGCCCTTGGGTTGAGCAGATCATCCGCAAAACAGTTCGAATCAACACCAGCGAGGGTGTGCGATTGGTGCGCGGCAGTCACATCGTGACGTGCAAACTTTATGATCACGACAAATGCTATTTCTTCCAAGGCGAAGACGGACGGATCATCTTCACAATCCCATATGAGACCGACTTCACCTTGATTGGTACAACAGATGTTGATCATGAAGATGTGACCGTAAAGCCTGTCTGTACGCCAGAAGAGCAGGATTACTTACTACAATTTGCATCAAAGTATCTCAAAACGCCCGTCACCTCCGACGATGTGGTTGCCGCCTACTCTGGCGTGCGCCCGCTCTATAATGATGGCGCCAGCTCAGCCACAGCCGCCACCCGCGACTATGTGTTAAAAATAGACACATCAGCCGGAGCGCCTTTGTTGAATGTTTTTGGCGGAAAAATAACAACCTACCGTAAGCTTGCAGAATCTGCCTTGCAGCAAATTGCGAAAGTATTCCCGAACGCGACCAAACCTTGGACCGGAGGAGTGGCTTTGCCCGGCGGGGATTTTGCAGTGGATGGAGTTGCCGATTTGATCCAACAGCTGATCAAAGACTTTCAATTTTTAACATTACCTTGGGCAACAAGGCTTATTAAGGCTTACGGCACCGAGGCCTTTGACGTATTGGCCGATGCCCAGAGCGAAGAAGATCTAGGCCAAAGCTTCGGCGCCACATTGAGCGCCCGCGAAGTTATCTGGCTAGTGAAAAACGAATACGCGCGCTGCGCAGACGATATTGTTTGGCGTCGCAGCAAATTGGGCCTGAGACTCACCGCTCAGCAGATAGAGTTTCTGGACACATGGATGGAGCGCGAATGCGCACCCATGGTTTCAAACGCAGCCGATTTAACTGCATTGGGAGGACTATAGAAGTCACTGACTTTAGGGGGGGGTGTCAAAGTTTAGGAAAAGCTTTGCACCAGTGTCAGCTTGCTCAAGGTCCTCGCAGGTTGGTGGCCATCGACCTTTCTCGGCAAGATCACGCAGCCTTAGCAACAGCTGCAGCGGGCAGCAGGGTAGCAGAGCCACTAAGACCGTACAACTTTAAATATTTTACTGGGATCATAAAATCTGCACAAAATCCCATCAAAGTAAGTCCGCATCTGCGCGAAACCGTCTAGGGGCAGAACCTCAGCCACATATTGATCCGGGCGCACAATAACCAAAGCTCCTTGGTTGCGGTCAATGCCGCGATGATCAAAAATATCGGGGCCCTGTGCCAAATCTGGGCAGAAGGCTTTTTCATAGTCTATCAAACCGTATTTCCCTTTGCGCGGCAACAGTAGGGCGGGCAGGCTTTCAAGCGCCATATCCGCATGGGCCATTTGAAACACTGCCCTCAGATCAAACAGGCTGTCGATGTCTCCCCCCTTAGGCGTAAAATCGGCAATCAGATCATCAGATAAAAAGCCGCAAAGATTGGCAATCTCCCCCCCGCTTCGGCCCATATCTCCTTGGGCCGCAAAGGCGATCAGGCGCCACCGGCCATCTGCTTTCATAACATGCCCAAGATGCATCGGCTTGGCATCGCCCAAGCGGATCACCGGCGCAGAATGAAACCGCATGCCAGTTTGATATCCTTTAGCCAGCGCTTGATGGGTTCCGGGGCCTGTCAGTATCGATGGTTTGTAACGGGTTTCGACCCCGGCGGTGTAGCGGCCATGTTTTTTGAAATATGTTTGAAACTGCGCGGCCTCTGCGGCATCTTTCGGCTTGGCGCTGAACAACCGGGCCATATCTTTGTCGAACTCAATCAACTCCTTGGCCTTAGCCTGCCGCTCTTGGGTGTAGGTGTCCAGCACCATCGGGCGGGCTTGGCCACGCAAAACAGCAGCCAGTTTCCAACCAATATTGAAGGTATCAGCCATGGAAACATTCATCCCCTGCCCGGCTTTCGGACTATGGGTATGGCAGGCATCACCTGCTATGAAAATGCGTGGGACAAGCTGGCCACGCTCAGCTTCCCCTACATCATCAAAACTGTCACACAGCCTTTGGCCAATCTCATAAGCCGACCACCACGCTACCTCTTTGACATCCAAGATAAACGGCGCAATTATTTTACTGGCTCTGTCGATCAACAGATTCGATGTGACATTTCGGTCGGCGGCGCGTTCCGACCCATGAAGCGCGTCCAGCTCGATATACATGCGCACCATATATCCGCCTTCGCGCGGGATGATAAGAAGGCTGCCAAGCTCGGCCGATTGAATGGCAGCTTTCAGCCTTATGTCGGGAAAATCTGTGACTGCGAGCACATCCATCACGCCCCACAGTTGGCGCGCGGCCTCGCCCTTGAGCTTATAACCTAAAGACCTCCGCACCGCGCTGCGGGCCCCATCACAACCCACAACATATTTGGCACGTATTGTCTGCGTGCCGCCGACATCATCGAGGCGGGAGAATACCGCAGTGACCGGGTGATCAGAATTTTCTGTACGCTTCACCGAGATCAATTCGCGATTATAAGTGGGTTTGAGGCGTGACGGGGCGTTGCCCATGGCCTCCAGAAAAAAATCATGCAGCCGCGCTTGGTTCAAAATCACATGCGGCATCTCTGACAGGTCATACTCCACATCTGCGATACGATCTGCCCGAATGAGACCTGCACCTCCATCATCCGGCCGCCAGAAGCCAACTTCATTCACCCAATAGGCCTCTTTGATAACTTTTTCAGCAAATCCAAAAGACTCAAACATCTCCACGGATCGACACGCCAATCCATCCGCCTGCCCGACCTCAAGCAGTCCAGGTTTAAGATCGGTGAGCATAGTCGTGATTTCTGGGAATGCGGCCAGCTGGGTGGCAAGCGTGAGCCCTGCCGGACCACAGCCCACAATCAATACATCGACGTCATCGCACACGGTCCCTGCGTCAGGACCGGCCAAGGCTATAGAGGGATCTCCGCTGAAAAATCCATTGAGATGATACTGCATAACCAGCCCTCCATTTAGTATGTATACATACTAAATATCAAACAAGCCGCCAAGCTGTCAAGTTTTGTCCTACCTGAGGTTTAAGCAGTATAATCCGCCAGGGTGCTGCCATCTTTGGCGCAGGCGCGCAGCAGAGGGCTGATCTGCCATGCAATGGGATCTTCTTTGGCCAAAACCTCAAGTTCTCGCACGATCGCCTGCACCCCAAGACTGTCTGCATATTGCATCAATCCGCCACGCCAGCGCGGGAAGCCATAACCAGATACCGTAACAATATCGATATCGCGGGCCGATTGTGCGATGGCCTCGTACAAAATATTCGCCGCCTCGTTGATCATCGCCAAGAGCAGGCGGTTTCTAATGTCTGCTGGCACATAATCCGTGCGTGTGCGCCCCGCAAAATGGGCTTCTTCATTGGCTAGATCAGCTACAATTGGATCTTCCACCTTGCCCTTGCCACCCGGATAACGATACCAACCGGCGCCCGTTTTTCGGCCAAGTTTTCCCAGCTCAATCATTCGGTCTGCAATGGGAATGTAGCGGCGGTTCGGATCTCTCGTGGCGTCTTGCCTACGCCGGTTGGCATGGGCGATGTCGAGCCCAGACAAATCCTGCGACTCATACGGGCCCATAGGATAGCCAAACTCAACCATAGCCTCGTCGACCTCCCAAGGGGTGGAGCCATCCATAAACACAGTATCAGCGGCCTCACGATAGCGTGCCAAAATTCTATTACCAATAAATCCGTCGCAGACCCCCGCCAGCACTGGCACCTTGCGTAGCCGTTTGGCCAAATCAAACCCAGTGGCCAAAGCCTGATCGCTGGTCTTCGCGCCACGCACAATTTCCAACAGCTTCATAATATGGGCTGGGGCAAAAAAGTGCAGGCCAACCACCCGCGACGGATCCGCCACACATGCGGCCATCTCATCAATGTTCAGATAAGAGGTGTTGGTGGCCAAAATAGCATCTGTAGGCATAAAAGCCTCGAGCCGAGTGAATATCTGTGTCTTCACCTCCATGCTCTCAAAAGCCGCCTCTATGGCCAGCATCGCATCGGAGGCTTGGGCATAGTCGGTTGTGGCTGCAAAGCGGTTTTGCCGATCTTGCGCCTCGGCCTCAGTGATCAGCCCGCGCGTGAAACTTGCCTCAATAATTTGCGCTAAATTGTTCAATGCCCGCGTCACTCCATCACGGTCGGTCTCAATCAAGGTCACCCGCGCCCCGGCATGCAGCAAAGCATAGGCGATTCCTGTACCCATGGTTCCACCACCCACGACGACGATATGATCCAACTGAACTGCAGGCTGGCTCAGCCAATTGGGGGCTTTCGCCGCACGTTCCGCAAAAAACATATGCCTCAGTGCTCTGGATTGGGACCCGGTTTTAAGTTCTAAAAACGTGACCCGTTCCACGGGCAGTGCTGCATGGAACGGAAGGGTCAAACCCTGTTCAATCGCATCAATCGCCCGTCGAGGTGCCTCTTGATGGTGGCTTTTGCGCGCGCAGGCTGACCGCGCCAGCGCAATCACTGATTGATCGTGATCTGGTGCGGGCAATTCCCACGTGGGCACGATGCAGCCCAACTCTTCGGTATTGACCATAAAAGCCTCAGCCACCGGATCATCCTCAATCGCATGCACCAATCCCGCAGCCAACGCCGCCTGCGCTCCAATAGGCTTGCCAAAGCTTATCATCTCCAATGCCTTTACTAGTCCCACAAGCCTAGGCAGGCGTTGCGTGCCACCGGCTCCGGGGATCACCCCGAGGGTGACCTCTGGCAGGCCAATCTGCGCCGCCGGTGCGATGATCCGCATCCGACAGGCCATAGCAATTTCCGCGCCGCCCCCGAGAGCAACCCCATTGATCGCCGCGATCCAAGGCACAAAGCTTTCGTCAATAGCATTCACTACATCGGGCAAATGTGGTTCGAGCGGCGCAAGATCAAACTCACGGGCATCAGCGCCCGCTGCAAAAGTCCAGCCCTTTCCACTCAAAATCACCCGCGTCAGCCTTAGTTTTTCGGCCCAATGGACCGCATCCAGCAAGCCTTGACGGACCGACTGCCCAATTGCATTTACCGGGGCATTGTCGATTTCAACATAGCCAACATCGGACTCGCTGCGTGTGGTGACGTTCATAGAGATCATCCTTATTTAGCTTACGTACTCATCACAACTGCCGGGCGACATTATTAGTCACCAACAATTCTTTAAGCTCAGAGCGTGATGTTTGAATCTTCTTGCCGCCGGTATCAAGCTGATAGGCCGCCTGCTCATATCGGGTCTCTCGGGCTTTGAGGATTTGCCGCAGCTGTTCCATCGCTTGCGGGTTTCCGGCCATTGGGCGCAAATCTCCCTGCGCACGCACCCGGTCCATATGTTCTGCGGGGCGGGCCTTGATCCAGACAGAGTGAAAATTGCTTAAAAGGCGCTCAAACGTCTGCGCAGAAGAGACAATCCCCCCAGCAACCGCTAAGATCATTTTGTCATGTCTCTCAATGAGGTAATCTAAGGTTTCAGCTTCAATTTGTCTGTACCCGTCTTCGCCATAGAGCGCTATAATTTCACCAATAGGCACCCCGATCTTACCCTCAATCTGCGCGTTAAGCTCAATAAATGGTAGATCAAGATCTTGCGCCACCAAAGCGCCCAGCGTGGATTTTCCCGCACCGCGCAAACCTATCAGGCAGATGCGCGTGGCTTTGGACTTGGCATCAGTCGACGGATCCAAAACCTGCAAAACGCGCGCGCGATTTGAAGCATCAGCTGCGAGATAGAGCTGCAACAATCGGGCCTCTTCAGAACTTTGAGGCGCATCAGCACTGATCAGGGACGCCACTGGAGTTTCCAAGGCAATGGATATTTGCTTAAGCAACCCAATCGAAATATTGCCCAAACCGCTTTCAAGCTGAGCCAGATAACGGGTCGAGACACCAGAACGCAATGAGAGCTCTTGGCGCGAAAAACCAAGCCCCTTACGGCAAGCGCGCACGCGGGTTCCGACCAATGCGATCAAATCCTGAACCTCCGCCGCAGAACCACTGTCATTATGTTCCACCTTCAACACCCGCAGCACCAGTCTGGACCATAGCGACCAGAAGTCTTAATACATTATGCACTTAGTAGGTTTCCACATGATAGCGACCATCCTCGCGCATCGTGTCGCGCAGATAGGTCCAGTCTTGCCCCAGGGTTTTGGCAATCGCATCAAACGCCGCTTCAACCCCAGCCTCCATGCTCTTCAGGCCACATATGTAGATGTAAGTATTTGTATCTTGCAGCATTTCAGCCACCAAATTAGTCTCACGGCGCATCCGGTCTTGGACATATTCCTTCGCCTCACCCGGCATACGGCTGAACACCAAATGCTGTTGCAACATGTCGGAGGAAATTTTACTCAACGGGCCGAAATATGGCAGGCTATCTGGCGTGCGGGCGCCAAAGAACATGACCATGCCGCCAGGCTTTTCGCCCACCATACGTTGCCGCGCCATGGTGAAGGAGCGCATTGGTGCAGAGCCGGTGCCAGTACAAATCATCAATAACCGCGCATCAGGGTCGGATGGCAACAGGAAGGTGGCGCCAAAAGGACCAGTGACATTGATTTTATCACCCTTCGCAAGATCACACAGAAAATTGGAGCACAGCCCCCCTTTTTCACGTTTCACCGTCAACGACACATTGTGATAGCCCGCACGTTCCCCATCACGCGGGCTGGACACAGAATAGAGCCGCGGCAGATGTGCCTTGCCCTCAAAATCAACACCCGGTGCAATAACACCCAATGACTGACCTTCCAAAACAGGAAAAGGTTTACCTTGGAACTCAAGAATAATATGGCGGGTGTCTGCATCGGAGGTGTCACTGGTCAAACGGTAATTGCCTTGGACCACAGCCTCGACCGGATGGCTAAGGTTATACAGATTTACCGTCGGTTTTGCCGCCGAGCTTGCGGCTTTGGCTTTGCCGCCTGCACCTTTGTGAGCCTCTGCCAGTAAGGCAGACACAGGATCCAAATCATCCGCGGTCGCTGCGGTCGTAGACAGGGCTATCTCCTCTTGGTCGGGCAGCTCCTCCCAGCTGTATTGATCCTCCAGAGAATAGGCCGCATCTTTGCCAGCCACCACCCGCCATTCATCAATCGATCCAGTTGGACAGACTGGAATGCAATCCATGCAAAAATTACATTTAGTGGCATCTACAATGACGTTGTTGTCATCATGCTCAATCGCCTCTTCCGGACAGGTCATCTCACAGGTGTAGCATCTGATGCAGATTTCGGGATCAATGAGATGTTGTTTGAATGGCGCGGTCATAGCCTTGCCTCCTTCAGTGACAGAATACCAGAAGACAGGCCTAGGACCGGATCCAGAACTGCTGCGCAGGTGTTGCTAGATTGTGTCATCTCAAGCCGCCTTTTTAGCCATAAATTCTGCGGAAGGGACAGAGCGCCCTTTCCAAAATCAGTCATCATGCCATGTGCAATTTGACGTATTCAAAGTCGCCGGGCTTATTGTCGATGCCCACCTTCGGGGCAGCAATCCAAGACGCGTATTTTCCCGCCTCGTAACAAGGCACCATAAGCGATTGGATATAATCCCCATCGGCCAGCGTGGGCAGCCAGTCTCCTTTGCGGCCCTCCCAATCTTCCATGGTGATGATGCTCCCATCGGGATCAGTCTTAATGGCGGAAAACACCCCAATTTGACGGTGAAACGCCTCATCTGGCAAAGCCAATTGGAATTCGATATTGGCCTTGGAAATCAGCTTGTTCCAACGACCAATCCCACCAGAGGCATCCCGGATATAGTCATCACGCAGGCGCATGTTGATCGCCGTAAGCGCTGGAACCTCTTGAGAGACAATCTTCCCATCGACCACATTGCGCACCACATAAGTGTCATTTTGAAGCTGGTGGTCATCATCAATACGTTTTTCCATATAACGGCCCTTGATGCCGTGGTTGAAGGCATTGGCCGCATTGGTTGACACTTCTTGACCGAACAAATCTAGCGACAATGAATAATGCAGGTTCAGCTTTTTCTGAATCGTCGGCAAATCGATGACGCCAAGGTCGCGGATTTTACCGATATCAGTTGGATCTGTGATCCCGGCCTTATTCATCGCATCGATAGTGGCTTGGATGGTCCTCCCAACGCCCGTCTCACCCACAAACATGTGGTGCGCCTCTTCGGTCAACATAAAGCGGCAGGTCCGGCTGAGCGGATCAAAACCTGATTGCGCCAAGCTTTCCAGCTGCATCTTACCATCACGGTCAGTGAAATAGGTGAACATAAAAAACGACAGCCAATCTGGCGTTTCCTCATTAAACGCGCCCAGCATGCGTGGGGCTTCCTCAGATCCCGAGGATCGCACCAAAAGATCATCCGCTTCTTCACGACCATCTTTGCCAAAATATTTTTGCAGCAGATAGACCATAGCCCAAAGATGGCGGCCCTCTTCTACATTCACCTGAAACAGGTTGCGCATGTCATACAGCGAAGGCGCTGTTAGCCCAAGGAAGCGTTGTTGTTCTACAGATCCTGGCTCAGTATCGCCTTGAATGACAATCAAACGCTTGAGCATGTTGCGGTATTCGCCAGGCACTTCTTGCCACGCTGGTTGTCCCTTGTGCTCACCCATCGGGATCACCCGGTCCTCAAGCTGCGGAGCCAGCAAAATCCCCCAGCGGTAATCCGGCATTTTCACATAATCAAATTTGGCCCAGCCTTTCGGGTCCACAGAAACCGCAGTGCGCAGGTAGACCATCGACTCTTGGAAGTTTTGCGGAATAAGTTTATTCCACCAATCGATGTATCCCGGGTGCCATTTTTCTAAAGCTTTAAGAACTTTACGGTCACTACTTAAACCCACATTATTCGGAATTTTTGTGTCATAGCTTACATCGAGTAGATCGGACATTTTTGCCTCCTAAGATCACAACGCACAGCCTCGCGCGTCTATTGCTTTTGGCGCCTTAAACGCGTTCCATAGTATAATCACCGCGCACACCGGAGCCGTAGCGCTGCAAAGCCCCATCGGGTCCAACCGCATTTGGGCGATTGAAGATCCAATTTTGCCAAGCGGTCAAACGCCCAAAAATGCGGGTCTCCATTGTTTCCGGCCCGGCAAAGCGCAGATTGGCCTCCATGCCGGTCATAGCATCGGGCGAAAAAGACACGCGCTCTTCGATGAAAATTCGCACCTCATCTTCCCAGTCGATGTCATCTAGGGTCACCGTGACAAGCCCTAAATCATTTGCCTCCTCTGCCTCCATCGCCTGTCCAATTGAGGACTTTAAATCCTCCACATGCTCAGGCTTCGCCAAAAACCGCGTTTGCAAGCGGGTGATGGCATTGCCCATTGGATAACGGCCAAAATTTGCATCTGTCAGGGTGATCGCGGCGATTGGGCGATTGTCTCCCTCAAATTCATCTTCCATCATATAGCTACGGTCGACCGCGAATAAGATCTCGGCCAGAACCCCAACAAAGCAGGAGCCATGCTCAATCAAAGCTGCAAGTGAACGGGAGGTCACGTCAATGCGCTTCAGCGTCCGCTTCCAAAACTGCTGCACCTCATTTGCCAGCCAGTGATCCGCGTTATCGGCCAAAAGCGCCTCATGCGTTGCAAAAAGCACCGGGTCCCCTTGGGTGCGAAACAACCATAGGCCTAATTCGTTTTCATTGCTTCGTAAATGCAGGATCGCATCTTCCAACTCGCGTGCCAGTTTCAATAGATAGGCCTGGTCGCCCTGTGCTTGAAAGGTGGACATATCGACGGGAGCAGCCTCGGATGGGCCCTTCAATGTGATTGTTGCCTTACGTCCGGCGTGGTCCAGCTCAACTTCGATCAGATCATATGTCACAGCGGTAAGTGTGATCACGCGGTTCAATGGCCCAAAGGTGACACCTTCGCCCACATCGGTTTTATTGGACTCCGCTGCCATTTTTTGAGCACGCTCAATCACAGCATCGTCAAACTTTGAATTTGCTATCACCTCATCGACCAGTCGCCATTGCAAGGCCCGCTTGCCCTTCACCCCCTCTTCAATAGAGCAAAAAATATCCGCCAAGTCCCGGCGAACTTTGCGCTTGTCAGTCACACGGGTCAGGCCCCCTGTCCCCGGCAAAACTGCCAATAATGGCACTTCAGGAAGCCCAACCGCAGAGGTTGAATCATCAGTCAGCATGATATGGTTGCACGCCAGCGCCAGTTCATAGCCCCCACCGGCACAAGCGCCTTTGATTGCAGCAATATAGTTTTGACCAGAATCCGCTTCAGCGGCCTCAAATGTATTACGGGTCTCATTGGTAAATTTACAGAAATTCACTTTATGACTATGGGCCGCGCCGCCCAGCATGCGGATATTTGCACCAGCACAAAACACCTTATCCTTGCCGGATTTTATCACAACGACTTTGACCTCTGGATGTTCGAAACGCATGCGTTGCACAATGTCGTTGAGCTCAATATCCACGCCAAGATCATAGGAGTTCAGCTTCAACTCATAACCCTCAAACAGCCCACCATTTTCATCTACATCCATGATGAGGTTCGCAACCGGCCCCTCATACTCAATCCTCCAGTGGCGATAGAGGGATGGGTTGGTCTGAAAATCGATCATCTTGGACATCACGTCCTCCTCGACTGGGTGTTTTGCACAGGAGACAAAGCCCTGCGCGCTTGCTGCTTAAATTAATGCAAAATAAAGCATTTTTCAAATCATTTTCAGGGAAATTAGCTACCTCTTCGGGCCAAATTTCACATTATATGCATTATAGTTCTAATATTACGTGCCTGCTTGCCAATTTTGCCCTGCGGATTAAGCTGATCCTATGTCTGAAATTCATACCATGCCCGGCCACATCATCCGTCGACTTCAACAAATTTCGTCTTCGATTTTTGCCCAGCACATGCGCGACGCGGGTTTTGACTTAACCTCCCCACAGTTTGCTGCGCTGTCGATTTTGCAAGACCAACCCAACATTGATCAAGCAACTCTCGCCAGTGCAATCGCCATTGACCGCGCCACAATCGGCGGCATCGTTGACCGAGTTGTTGCCAAAGGCTTAGTGCAACGACAAACCAATTCCCAAGACCGCCGCGCGCGGGTTTTGAGTTTAACCGATGAAGGACACCGCATTCTCACCCGCCTGCACCCTGTGGTTCAAAACGTGCAAGACATCATTCTGCAAAATCTAACTGCGGAGGAAACACGGGGCTTCATGCGACTGGCTGCAAAAATTTCGGCTCAGGATGAAACCACAGGAGCGCGGTAAATCAATCCCAAATATAGAATTATTTGCATTGTCTGAAAATTTCTATCCAGTTAATGTAAGTAATATTAAAGATCCGTCCATCAAACATGTTAGCTAACATCCTTGGAGCAAAAATGATTATCGATTCAGCTATATCTATCATTGCCGTCTCCATTCTATCGGTTGCGATCTTGGACATTTGGCAACGCCTTAGCCATCGCGTTGGAGGCTTACCACCAACAGATTGGGCTATCGTAGGACGCTGGTTGCGAGCATCGATTGAGCAGCGCAAACTGTTCAATCATCCGCTCCAAGCCATGCCAGCCTATCCAAACGAATTGTTAATTGGCTGGATGCTTCATTATCTGGTCGGGTTTTTCTATGTCGTTCTTTATGTAATTTTATGGAAGACGTTTGGGATACTATCACCGACCTGGGCCGACGGGCTGATCTTTGGTGTTCTCAGCGTTGCAGTGCCATGGTTCTTTTTCCTGCCCGCCATGGGCGCAGGCATCATGGGACGCAAAACACCGCAACCAGGAACCGCTTGCCTGTCAGTCTTGGCCGTGCACTCTGTGTTTGGCGTTGCCATTGGCTTGTTGCTGCGCTGGATTTGATTCACGGGTTTGTTGCTGATTTAGCAACTCCACCGATAGAAGCCAGGCTATGAAAGTGCAGCTTACCTTTTAATAAGTCACTGAACCACCACCAGCTAAAGCTGGTGGGATCAACAGGAACAGTTGAAACTGTTCTTTTTGAATGGGCGCCTCCGGCGCACTTTTGATTTTCCTTGTCCGTCTGGAAAACGGAGGGTTTAAACCAATTGGTGGAAACTAAATAGTTGTGATCGTCATGGCATAGGCACCTCAGTTGTGAATTTTGGAACCGAATAGCCTTTTTGTACAGCCTCCCGTGCCGCTATGCGCAGATACCAGTCACGCACGTGAGGAAAGTCGTTCAAATCGATTTCTTGCCATTCAAATCGTGACACCCATGGCCAACAGGCCATATCGGCGATTGAGTAGGTGCCAGCCTCTGCACCGGCAATAAAATCTCGTCCGGCGAGGCGCTCGTTCAAGATACGGTAAAGGCGCTTGCCCTCCGCAGAAAACCGTTCTTCCCCATATGCAGATTTGCCTTTGTTGTATTTAACAAAATGATGCACTTGCCCAAGCATCGGGCCGAGTCCGCCCATCTGCCACATCAACCACTCCACCATGCGCCAGTATTCTTCGCCTCCGCATTGGAATTTATCATACTTGTTCGCAAGATACATCATGATGGCGCCTGTTTCCATCAGATGCGATCCAGTTTCATGATCAACAATTGCGGGAATTCGATTGTTAGGCGCAATCTTCAAAAAACTGGGTTCGAATTGTTCGTCCTTTGATATGTCGATGGAATGAACAGTGTAAGGGATGCCCAACTCTTCGAGTAGAATTGACACTTTGCGGCCATTTGGTGTGGTCCAAGTGTAAAGATCAATCATAGTTCATCCTCGCAGTTTGCTAATTCTTTGAAACACATTGTGTTGGAAGTGCATATAAATGCCTTAGCATTTCTACTTTGATCGCAAAATATGTTTTGCTGATCCCACTAGATCCATCTCGCGATCGAAGTAAAGCGACATGCCAGCCATTGGGATTTAACAATCGGCATTGCCCCCCAAAGCCGAGCAACGCCCAGGCAGCCATGATCTGAAGAGACAGATACGCAAGGCCGGGGTTGACCTTTGGTCGGCTGCTCGTTTTGATGCACAAAACTGGAGCCCTCGCGATGAATAAAGAACGATTGTATGTTTATGACACCACGCTGCGGGACGGCCAACAGACGCAAGGGGTCCAATTTTCGCTTGCCGAAAAACACCAGATAGCCGCAACACTGGATAAACTTGGGTTGGACTATATCGAGGGCGGTTGGCCCGGCGCCAATCCGGTTGATAGTGAGTTTTTTGACAGCAAACCCAACCTAAGGGCAACCTTTACGGCCTTCGGTATGACCAAACGCTCCGGACGATCTGCCGAAAATGATGATGCCTTGAATGGAATTCTCAACGGTGCGACCCCTGCGGTCTGTTTGGTTGGCAAATCCCATGACTTTCACGTCGAGACAGCGCTTGAAATCACGCTTGCAGAAAACACCGAAAACATCACCCGTTCAATTGAGTACGTGGTGGCAAAGGACCGCGAAGCCCTGTTTGATGCCGAACATTTTTTTGACGGGTATAAGGCCAATCCGACCTATGCGTTGGAGACTATTCACGCTGCCTATAATGCCGGTGCGCGCTGGATTGTGCTGTGTGATACCAATGGCGGGGTGCTGCCCGCTGAGATTGGTCAGATCGTCGGCGAGGTGATTGCCTCCGGCATCTCGGGTGATCGGCTGGGCATTCATACGCATAATGACACGGAAAACGCGGTGGCCAATACACTGGCGGCTGTGGATGCAGGTGCACGCCAAATTCAAGGTACGCTCAACGGATTGGGAGAACGGTGCGGCAACGCCAATTTAATCTCCCTTTTGCCGATTTTATGTTTGAAAGAGCCTTACAGGTCAAAATATTCCTTGGGCATCACGCCTGCCGCGTTGCAGAATCTTAAAAGGGCCTCGCGGGTTTTAGACGATATTTTAAACCGGATTCCCACAGCTCAGGCACCCTTTGTTGGCTCCAGCGCCTTTGTCCACAAAGCCGGGCTGCATGCCAGTGCGATATTAAAGGACCCTACCACCTATGAGCATATTGATCCTGCATTGGTGGGCAACCAGCGCGACATTCCCATGTCCAACCAAGCGGGCCAATCGAACTTGCGCCAACGCTTGCGTGAGGCCAATTTGGTGGTCGAAAAAGGTGACCCAGCCTTGGGCCGCATTCTGGAACTGGTGAAAACCCGCGAATCTGAAGGCTATTCTTATGACACGGCCCAAGCTAGTTTTGAGCTATTGGCACGCCGTGAGTTGGGGATTTGCCCTGAGTTTTTTGATGTAAAACGCTATAAAGTTTCGGTGGAGCGCCGCAAAAATAAATACAATCGCATGGTGTCTCTCTCTGAGGCCGTGGTTGTGGTGCGAATCAACGGTGAGAAAAAAATGTCGGTGAGTGAATCGATGGATGAATTGGGCAATGACCGTGGCCCAGTGAATGCGCTGTCCAAGGCACTGGCCAAAGATTTGGGTCCGTATCAGGAGATGATCGATGATATGCACTTGACCGATTATATGGTGCGCATCACCCAAGGCGGCACCGAGGCCGTCACCCGGGTGGTGATCGATTGTGAAGACAGCAAGGGCCGGTGTTGGTCGACTGTTGGGGTGTCGGCGAATATTGTCGACGCGAGTTTTGAAGCGCTGCTCGATGCGATAAACTGGAAATTGATCCGCGACACGGAGCAGAACGCTTGACCAGGCTGCCGTCTCGTTATGACATTCATACTGCAGGTCTCTGAGTAAGCATTAACCTACCTTTTTAGGCACTGTTGTTGGCACAAAGCTTTTTTACAATTACCGGATTACCAATAGTTTTGATATTCAATATCAAAATGGTTGTCTCACTACCTAAAGTCAAAAGCCAACGCAGCAAAATGGAGTTAAGCCAGCAATGGAAACCAGTTATATATTTTGGTTGATGGCCGTGATGGCGGCTGTGTTTGTCGGCTTAGGAAAAGGTGGTTTGCCGGTTATAGCGGGTTTAGCGGTGCCAAGTTTGTCACTATTCATGTCACCAATATTGGCAGCTGGATTACTGTTACCGGTCTATATTGTGTCAGATATTTTTGCACTGATGGCTTATCGGCGAGATTACGACAAAGCTGTTTTGAAATTGGCATTTATTGGCATGACGGCTGGTGTCGTGATCGGAACTTTGACCGCCCATTTAATTATAGAGTGGATAATTACCCTGCTCATTGGGGTGATGGGAACTGTTTATGCCTTAAAGATGTTGCTCGAAAAATCCCAAAGACCTAGGCTTAATACGCAAAAATTGAATTCTCCAAAGGGATATTTTTGGACAACTATTGCTGGTTTCACCAGCTTCATCAGCCACAACGGCGGCCCACCATGGCAAATCTTCGCGCTACCTTTGCAATTGCCGAAAACAGTGTTTGTAGGCACCTCAGTCATCATATTCTCCTACGTTAACTTCATCAAATTGTTTCCCTATATTTGGTTGGGTCAGATTAATTTGGAGAGCACCTATATCTCATTGTTTTTGATAATACCGGCCGCAGCGGCAGTTTATCTTGGGGTCAGGGCTGTCAAACTGATCCCTGAAGTGTTGTTTTTCAAACTTGTGACCTGGGCCTTACTTTTGATTTCAATCAAATTGATATTGGACGGCATTCGAGCCAGCAATCTGTTCAACACTTCAAGTGTGATCTAACTGACATCAATTTGATTTGGCGACCTTGCGGCCCAAGTATTGTACAATAAGATCAATATTTGTAACATACTCTTCAGGTCAATCATTACGGGATCACAATCATGGACTATACTCCAAGCCAAAATCGTTATGATAAAATGGCTTATCGCCATTGCGGTAAATCGGGGTTAAAATTGCCAATTATTTCCCTTGGTCTCTGGCATAATTTTGGACATGATTTTCCACATCAGATCAAACGAGACATATGTCAGACAGCTTTCGATAATGGCATCACCCACTTTGACCTAGCCAATAATTATGGCCCCCCCGCCGGCAGTGCGGAAGAGGCCTTCGGAGAAATCCTAAAAACTGACTTTTCGGGACTTAGAGACGAATTAATTGTCAGCTCAAAAGCAGGCTATGACATGTGGTCCGGGCCTTATGGCGAATGGGGAAGCCGGAAGTACTTAATCGCGTCTTGTGACCAGTCACTAAAACGACTGGGGTTGGATTACGTCGATATTTTTTATTCACACCGCTTTGATCCAAACACACCCTTAGAAGAAACGATGGGCGCCTTGGATCACATCGTTAAATCAGGTCGGGCATTATATGTGGGCATATCAAGCTACAACAGCCAGCGCACCAAAGAGGCGGTGAAAATCTTAAATAATTTAGGCACCCCATGCATCATTCATCAACCCAGCTACAATATGTTCAATCGCTGGGTTGAAGAAGACGGGCTTCTCGACACGCTCGAGGATCTGGGCGTAGGATCAATTGCCTTTACGCCGCTTGCTCAAGGCATGCTCACAAATAAATACTTAAATGGAGTGCCTAATGACAGTCGTGCAATGCAGGGTAAAAGTCTTGACAGAGATAAAATTAGCCCGGAGCTTGTCGAGACTCTGAACCAACTGAAGGTTATAGCCTCCGGCCGTGGCCAGACGTTAGCACAAATGGCTTTAGCCTGGGTTTTACGGGGTGGAAGAGTAACCACTGCCCTCATCGGCGCATCAAAGCCAGAACAAGTTTTGGACTGTGTTGGAGCAGTAGAAAATTTAAATTTCACAGCAGACGAGCTTTCGGAAATTGATCGGCTGTCCGGCGATCAAGGCATAAACCTCTGGGCAGCATCTTCTGAAATTTGATAATTTTTGACTCGGTGGATGGCCCATTTACTATGGCACAAAAAATATTGGTCTTACTGCGTGAGGTTGAGCTTCATCTAAATGATGGGCTGGATGTTATGAACTCCAGACGCGCCGCAGGTGTTTCGGACAAGTTCTATCACCTATGACCTAAACTATTTTGGGCTCAGACAACCTGCTGTCCAGTAAGTCATCGGTTTCAGACAAAATGGGATATATGACCTTTGAGACGCAGGTATTAACCTGTTTGAGCGCCCCCATCGTTTCTTGATGAATGTTGCTGGTTGCGATGATTTCAGTCAATCCATCGCGCAATTGCCCCAGATGCTTGCGCTGCAGTTCTTGTTCTAGGCCTCGATATCCTCTTTTTAGGAAACCAACTGCCGTGCTTCGCCTGGACTTCGTGTCACGATAACTTGAAGCGCCAGCTGAACATTCGCCAATACACGATCCTGAAAGTCAAATATTTCTTTTTGACCATCCTCAGAAAATTTTAAGGACTCGCTATCAAGCCGTTTGCAGGTTCTAGCATCTTGCGGATCTGTGCGCTTTACGCAATCAGTTCTGAATATGCTTTAATTATTCAACGAATTTTTGTTTTACCTTGCCTCGGTATTTTGAGAGGAGCTCTTCATCGACTTCGGTGCCATCCGCTAGGAACGGTAAGATCCCACGCCGGAGTGATCGCCCCCGCATGGCCTTGATGTCATCTTCAGATTTGGTGACACGCTGGCTCATTCTCAGCCCCCATTTGGCGAGATGGCCATAGAGGCGATCAACCTCTGCCTTATGACTATCGCCCTTGGCCAGATCGTAAAATTCTTCCGGGTCCGTTTCAAGATCGAACAGCATTGGGCGGAAACCGCCTTCGGCATGCATCAGCTTATAGCGGCCATCAAACACCATAAAAAGGCGCGCGTCTCGAGGCTCCAGCCCCAATTGCATGGCCTGCGGCGTGGCAGAGTAATCATATTCACTTATTGCATACTCGCGCCACTCGGGCCTTTCGCCCTTTAGCCAAGGCATCAGACTACGGCCTTCGAGGATATGATCGGCCACCTTGCCTCCGGCAGCCTCAACAAACGTTGCCGCAAGATCGATTGATTCCACCAAAGCGTCACAGGTCGTTCCCCGGGTCGCATCCGCATGCGCGCGCGGATCATAGATGATCATTGGAACCTTAGCAGAAGGGTCGTGGAATAGGTCTTTTTCGCCAAGCCAGTGATCACCAAGGTAATCACCGTGGTCTGACGTCAGCACAATCATGGTGTCCTGCAGACGGCCTGTGTCTTCGAGATGATCCAAAAGACGGCCAAGCTGATGGTCACATTGCTTGATCAGCCCCATATATGCGGGAATAACCTTCTGGCGCACCTCTTCTTTCTGGAAAGCCAGCGCTATCTTATTGCCTTGATAGGCGCCAAAGACGGGATGCGGATCCTCCAGTTCAACCTCATGGCGGGTCGCAGGCGAGACATGGCTCGCGTCAAACATATTGTGGTAGGGCGCGGGCACAATATAAGGCCAATGCGGCTTGATATAGCTCACATGGGCGAGCCAAGGCTCCTTACCGTCCATCTGGTCAATGAATTCCAGTGTTTTTGTGGTCAGCCAAGGAGTTTCGCTGTCTTGCTCCATAATATTCGCCGGTTTATCGGCATTTTTAAAGATCCAGCCGCTGGCGACATCCTCGCCATCCACCCCCGCATTGGCAAAATCAGCCCATGGATTTTCGGACTCATAGCCCTTGGAGTTCAGGTATGCGTTATAGGGCGAGCGTTTCTCGTCATAAAAGCCATCAGGCCCATGCCCCCAGAGACCGTCGTCGCGAATCCATGTGTCAAATCCACATTCCGCCTGTCGTGCCCCAATGATGCTATCGGTACTGAGCCCCAACCGTTCCATGCCAACCACATCTGCCTTCATGTGTGTCTTGCCGATCAACCAGCAACTCATACCAGAGTTGCGCAGGTGATCGCCCATCGTCATCTCCCCAACCCTTAGAGGAAAGCCGTTCCAATGGGCGCCATGCGACGAGGCATAGCGGCCCGTATAAAAACACATGCGCGACCCACCACAGACGGGCGATTGCACATAGGCGTTGGTAAACCGAACCCCCTGAGCTGCCACTCGGTCAAAATTCGGTGTCTGCAAATACGGGTGACCCGCACAAGATAGATAATCGAAACGCAGTTGATCATACATGATAAATAGAATGTTCATTCTTGTTGCGCTCCAAAAGGCAAGTTCTTGTCAAGGATAACTGTGATTCTCATGCTTAGATTAACGAATCCCAGGCCTTTACGCTATCTATCAGTTCACACAGTGAACCTCGTGAGGCGTCATGTCAGGCCCGACCCAATCAAAACAAATTCGTTCTCTCAATCGCGGAATTTTGGTGGTCGAGCACCTGTCCAATCATGGGCTTTCGTCCTTGGCATATTTGCGGCAGGCCACGGGGCTCAGCAACGCCACCTTATTTTGGCGTCGCAACTCCAGATTTTTGAGTATCAAGCAGCTGAATTGATGAGGCATAAAACATGTAAAAGCTTGTATGCCGGCGGAATGAAATCCAAGCCCACATGAACTGCTTGCCGCTTTGGACCTGCGAAAGTTCTACCCCTTCCAATTTGCCAGACACACAGCGGCCAAATTGATCCCACCGCGAGCCCGTTTTGACATCCCCAATGTGGTCTCGAGTTAGACTAAAATTTAGCGTTTGTTTGGTGCCGTCAAACTAATGAAAACACGCATCAGACTGCGAAAATAACCTGCATCTACGCACACAATAATTGAATCCACTCGGCGAGAGCAGGGACACGGTTTAGCTTGAGATTGGTGAGTGAATAAAGATGGACATTCCTGCAGCCCCTTTCACTCCAACCAACGCCACACCCCGCCCCTGTTGCGCCTTTACCGGATCAGAGTGGCCAAGAGGGGTGTGTTTGAGGGCGGTTTGTAATCACGCTAGGATACCCAAAATCGTCTGGCATATATCTAGTTGTTCAATCTTATAGGACCCGTTTAGCGCTGTTGTGATGCGCAACATCTTTGTGGAAAAGTGTTAAGAAGTCGTTAAGTTTTAAATACAGTAACTGAAAATGGCATTAGGGAGTTTAAAATGAGTGATCAAGACTGGCTTCAATTAGAATTACAGAATGATGGTGTTATGCTGGTAACAATGCAGAATGCTCCAGTAAATGCATTTAATCCAAAGTCACTAGGCGAATTGGAAACCTTGTTTGTCAAACTAGCGAGCGATGACGCTACTAAGGCAGTTGTTTTGGCAAGCGATCTAAAAGTGTTTTCCGCAGGCCTCAATCTCAAAGAAGCCCAGCACTATGATCTTGCAGCCCAACAGGCCATTGTTGACGGATTTCATAAGACATTCTTAGAGATATTCGCGTTTTCCAAGCCATTTATTGTTGCGGTAGAAGGAGCCGCAATTGCAGGTGGGTTTTTTCCCGTTATATGTTCAGATTACCGCATCGCAGGACCACGTGCCACGTTTGGTTTGGCAGAAGTTCGTGTTGGAGTTGGAATGCCAGCGGGTCTGATGGAAATTATCCGCTCGATGTTATCCCCCAACGATCTGCGACGCATCTTGCAAAATGGTGCGGCAATCTCAGTAGATGCTGCAATACAAGCAGGGATAGTGGACGAATTGGTCCAAGCCGGCGATGCGTTAGGGCAGGCTCTAAAAGTTGCACGAGACTATATCCAAATACCTCCAAAAGCATATGCAACGATCAAATATCAAAATCGTCAACATGCTATTGAAGCTCTAAAGGCCGAGATTGCAAAAAGTGGGGCGTCTGGGCCTGTGCCTTGGTTCACCGCGGAAACTGCAAGCGCGATGGCTAAAATGATAGGCTAGTGCACTAGCCGGTTTTGTAAAATCAATAAGCAGAGACTTCAGATTGAGAGCTTAACCTAAATTTATGACTGAATGGTAATAGTGGGCAAAGTAACGTTTACATCCGAGAAGCGCCAATCGATTTAAGCAGCATCCGTTCGTTTTCTGAAGCGTCGCGCAGGCCCGCGGCTGTTGCGACTACAATTGGAAAGGTTGCAATAAGAGCCGCTAACGCTACTTCGGAGCTGAAATCAAAAACAAGTCAGGCAATAAAAAACGGGGCAAATGTGAGCTTTGGCATGGAAAAACTGCGATAAAATAAGGCATGACAGCGCGTTCTCCAGTCTTAAAGTGTGTATTTTATACGCGTGGTGCCACGAACAAGAAGATATTTTTATATATGGAGGTACCTAATATGGCTGACACTAACCCTGGAAAAGACAGTGCGACGGCATCGTTTTCTAAGGATATGTCCTACGCTGATTACTTATCATTAGACCCAATTTTGGGCGCACAAAGACCTAAATCAGCAGCTCATGACGAGATGCTGTTCATTATCCAACATCAGACGTCTGAGTTGTGGATGCGGCTCTGTCTACATGAACTGTCAACCGCTCGCACTCATCTTATTAATCAAGAAATGGAACCCGCGATGAAAATGCTGACGCGTGTTGCGCGGATATTTGAACAACTCAACAATGCGTGGGACGTACTGCGGACCATGACGCCAAGCGAATACACTCAGTTTCGAAATAATCTAGGAACATCTTCTGGTTTCCAATCGCATCAGTATCGTTTAATTGAATTCATGCTTGGAAATCGCAATCTCGCTATGATGAAAATGCATGAACACCGGTCAGAATTATACAACATGTTGGAACAGGAATTACAGATAAAGTCCCTGTACCAAGTGGTGCTTGATCTGCTTTCAAAAGCGACAAACACAATATTTTCAGCTACCGTTTATAGCACAGACACGCCCCATCTAGCTAACGATGCCGTCATGTCGGCTTGGGTTGAGATTTATCAAGACCCGCAGCAAAACTGGGCGCTTTATGAGCTTGCCGAAAAGCTGGTAGATCTTGAAGATTATTTCCGCCGCTGGCGCTTCAATCATGTCACGACGGTAGAGCGGATCATTGGATTCAAGCGTGGCACTGGCGGCACATCAGGTGTGAAATACCTGCGCAGTATGTTAGAAGTAGAACTGTTTCCCGAACTCTGGAACCTCCGGGGTATTTTGTAATTGTTCGTTAAGAACCAAACCACAAATAGTTATCTCGATTTAGAATACTTTAAACGTTTGTGTAGTATAAGTACGTTCAATTCCTTCTATGTTGAGAAGGTTATCATTGATAAACATTCCAATATCTTTTTCATTTGGAATATAAAGCTTCATCAATAGATCATAGTCACCACTGGTAGAATAGAGTTCCGAATGGATCTCTCGCAATACAATTTGCGTGGCAACGCTATAAGCTGTGCCTGGCCGGCACCTAATTTGAACGAAGAGACAATTCATCCGAAGCCCTTTCCAATTTTGTTATCTGCCCGCAAAGTCATAATGGTCTTTTAACACAACGCAAGCTGGCATCTCAGATAAATCATTAATGGTACTGCCAGAGGACACTATTTGAGGTAGGTAGGGCCACCTTGGGTGCTGTCGTGCGTGGACGGCTCCTTTTTTGTAAGGATTAATTTGAGTGACTTTAGAGGTTTCGGTCATGTGTCCGGCCTTTTGGTACGGTGCATGTCACCGCTGGCCTTGATGAAGTCCGCACGTGAGGCCACGATCAAGTAAAAAATTTGTAAGCCCAGACAGTACGGATTGCCAGCAAAGCCTATATCTATGCGCCGAATAATTCAGTGCCACTCGGCAAGAGCAGCGGCACAGTTTAGCTTGAAATAGATGCGTGAGCGAAACCCAACCAGTGTCTCCTACGCGATGTCAGTAAATATACGAAAATAGAGCTTGAATGTTTTTCATTGCATAGACTTTAACACCAAAGCCGTCCCTAAAAGGGACCAGAGGTCCCTTTTAAATTATAAAATAATTTAGTTGAATAGACTTAGTTAATTCCGCGTATTTAAATAAAGTAGGTCAAAAAACTGAATTTGACAAAAGGTTTAAACAAACGGTAATAGAGCCACAGTTCCATTTTTGATCTGGCTTTCGGGCATACAAATTTGCAGTTTTTGTCCTTCTGTCCAAAACGCTTTTTCAATCATTGAAAGCCCAATGTTCTGATTTAAATTTGGAGACCAAATCGCAGAGGTGATTTGGCCAATTTGAGTATGGTTGGCGAATACAGGCCACGGTTCACCGCAAGGTGGGCATGCGGGCCCGTCAAACATAATACCACGCATCACTCTGTCTATACCGCGTTTGTGGATTTTCAATAATGCATCTTTAGCAAGACAATCGACGGGCGCATCAAGGCTGCAATATTGTACCAACCCGCATTCCAATGGATTGTTCTCGCGGGTGAATTCGTTACCGTAAGAAAGCAATCCACCTTCTATCCGTTCAATTAGGTTTGGACAGCCAGCACGGATGTTAAACTCTTGCCCTGCATCCCAAACGGCGTCCCACAATCGCCCACCCAAATTGCTCCCGTTCAGGTAGATTTCAAACCCGCCTTGTTTGGAAAATCCAGAACGTGCGATCAATTGTTTAGTGCCCTCAAAGTCAATCCAACCAAAATTAAAGAATTTGATTGCTCGGACTTCTTCACCAAACAGTTTAGCTATTAAATCTTCAGCTTTGGGTCCCTGAATGGCCAAAGGGGAGACATCTGGTTCTATGATTTTCACATCAAATTTTGCACCTGTTGCCAAACCTTTGGCCCACAACAAAACATCCGAATCCGCAATGGAAAGCCAGAAATGATCGTTGCCAAGTTTTAGCAGAACAGGATCATTTATCATGCCACCAGTCTCATCAACCAAAGGCACATACAGACACTGTCCTACGCGGGCTTTGCTCAGATTTCTCGGGGTCATCATCTGTACGAGCTTTGCGGCATCTGGTCCTTTTAACTCAACTTGCCGTTGGGTCGATACATCCCAAATTTGTGCATGTTTTTTAAGGTGCAAATAATCATCCTCAACACTCGGCTCGAACGCCTTTGGCAAAAGCATATGATTAACAACGGTAAATCCACGAACATTATTCTGTTCAACACGGGTCGTGTAAGGGGTGCGCCTTATGCGACGTGACATTTGCAATCCACTCGTCATGCAGATTTCCAAGTTGAATACGAATTTGGAGAAAGGATGATTGGCATATGAAATACGCCATCGGTGTCGTTTATTCTAAAGCGCAGTGCAATCTGTGGGATTGTTTCGGAATTGCTGTGGCCTAGACCAATCCAGTAATTTTCGACTTCAAACAAAAGCTCATATATTGTTGATTTTTCGAGTTCAGAGGCTGGCACCTTTTGTGTCAATCTTCCACCTTCATCTGTTTGGATTGCAAACAAAATTTTGCCGGTTTCACAACTTTTAAAGATTACAGGGATTCCAGCCGCATGGCTGCCATTTGTACCGTCGAGGGTGTGTGTGCTGATCTTTGCCATTATTCGATCGAAGCCTTATCGCGTTTGTCCGATGTTGCAGCCACAATTGGGCTGATAACACCACGGCATTTCACATTAACGCAAGCTGGTTTGCCGGATGCCATTGCCCGGTCCATAGCTGGGCCAAGCTCTTCTCTGGTGTTGACCACTTCACCGTGGCCGCCCAAACCTTCAAACATTGTGTGAAATGGGATGTCGCGGAAGTCCGTCGCAAAGTGTTTCCCGTTTGCAAACAAGCGTTCTTGCTGTTGGCTGATGCAATCCAATCCGCCGTTGTTGTCGATGACGACCGTTATCGGCAGATTCTCTTGAAACGCCGTCTCAATAGAAAGACCACCCGACAAAAACGCCCCGTCACCAGAAATTAGCACGACTTTTTTGTCGGATGCAGCTGCTTTTGCGGACAATGCAAAGGAAACACCGACTCCTAACAGGCTAAAGCTTCCAGGATGCATAATTCCAGCCAATTTTTGTCCACGCCACCCAGCCATATTTACTGCAATTTCCGACCAAAAATGGGTGTTACCCCCATCAAAAACAAGCCAGTCCTCAGATCCCATCTTAGCATTTACATCCAATGCCAATTGAAGTGGATGCATTTTGCTGTTGGCGTCCTTTTTAGTTTCTTCCGCGATATGAGTTTCCCAATCTGTTACCCATGTCTCTCGGCGTTGTTTGTTTAGGTCGAACCAATCTGTCCACTGAATACCTACACCAGAAATCGCATCAAAAAATGCGCCGGGGTCACTGAGTAAAGTTTCATCCGCGGCAAGGTTAAATTCAAGCTCTTCGTGGCTTCCATTTATACAAATCAGTGTAGTAGTTTCCATGAAAAACGGTGCGTTCCCAAAATTCATCTGATTGTCTAATCTACCGCCAACCATTAGTACCAAATCCGATTCATGAATGGCTGGTTTTGACGGGTGATACTGGTGAAAATCAGCAAGCCCCATATAGGCTTCCTCTTCCTCTCCCAACAGTTTGCTGTGATAGGGCACATTGAAAACCGGTATGCGCAGATCGCGCGCAACCTTGGCCAACTTTTTTTCAGATTCAGACCACCATACACCGTGACCACCAATAATGACCGGTCGTTTTGCTTGCTTCAATAGGTCTATAACTTTTGCCAAACGCGTCGGGTCTGGCCACGCTAAAGCGGGTTTTTTTGCATGGCGCTTATAGGGGCGTTCTGATCTTCCGGCGTCTTCCTCAAATGAAGAGAACATAATATCTACTGGCAAGCTAATATGGACTGGGCCGGGATAACCGGATGTTGCAGCGGTCCAAGCACGATCAACAAATTCGCTAATCCGTTCACCGTCAGTAATTTGAATAGAATATTTCACCAACGGGGCCGCGATCGCCACATCATCGATTTCTTTGAAGCCCCCTGCGCCTTGTCGTTTCAGGGTCGAGGACCCGGTAACGAAGATCACCGGTGATCTTTCGCCTCCGGCTTCTAACATTGCCGGAACTGCGTTTGCGAAGCCTTCAGGCCCCACCAGACATACAGTTGGTTTGCGCGTAATCCGAGAATGCCCATCAGCCAGATGGCCTGCGATTTGTTCATGTGGGGTGTTTATCACAGACATCTGACATTCCATAAACCCTTCCAAAGCGGGGTTGCAAAACCCACCAGCTAGGGTGAACACGTGTTCCACGCCCTTTTCTTTAAAGGCCCGAGCTAAAATGTTTCCACCACGGATTTTTAGTGTTTCTTTTGTCATTTAATCTTCCGATTTTGTCGCCAAAACGTTTTTGTTTAGGTGTTCAATTTTTGTTGCCCCAAGCTGGGCTATGACAGACCTCAAATCAAACGTCATCAAGTCCAGATAGGAATCCAACTTTCCGGCGGCGATTGCGAGTAATATCGGGCGCCCGATCATTACAAAATTGGCGCCAAGAGCCAACGCCCTTACGATGTCATCTGCACTGCGGATTCCGCTGTCGAAGACCAGGGTAAAATCATTGCCTACAGCGTCCCTTATCCTTGGTAAAACATCAATTGATGCTAAAGAGCTGTCTAACTGCCGCCCCCCATGGTTTGAAACATAGACTGCATCGCACCCACTTTGCTTGGCTGTAACGGCATCATCCGGTGACATAATACCCTTTAGGATTAATTTGCCGTGCCATCTTTTACGAAGTTCGGCCAAAAAATCCCAATCAACACCGCCTCGGCTATCATTGCGATTGAATTTTCTTTCAATTTTGGATGTTACAAAATTCATCGGTTTCGGCGTTCCTGCAAAAAGTGCGAAAATTGACCAACGCGGATGAAGCGCAAAATCGACAAACTGTTTAAAGCAAATCTTTAATGGAACAGAAAATCCGTTTTCTAAATCTCTGGTCCGTCGTGAATGATGCGGTGTATCCACAGTATACACTAAGTGTTCATACCCAGTTTGCGCTGCACGATCGACCAATTCCCAAGTTAAATCCTTATTGGTTCCCGCGTAAAGTTGGAACCAGGCATTTTTTTGGGCTTGAAGGAAGGTATCCTCTAACGTCGTTGAGGAAACCGTTGATACACAATGGGGAAACCCTTTGATCGCTGCATTCTCGGATAGTGTTCTATCCGCGTTTGGAGCAATCAGATTGCACATTCCCATAGGGGCAACTCCAAAAGGTACACTGTATGTTTGCCCTAACAGTGATGTGCTCATATCGACGTCTTCGATATTTATCAGTGCGCGTGGGGTTAGTTTGACGCGTTCTAGCGCTGCTTCGTTGTTCTCAGCAGCCATTTCAGCGCCAGTGCCACCGACAATAAAATCATATATGATACGTGGCAGTCGACGCTGTGCAATATCATGAATAAAAAATGGATCACGCATCTTCGTATCTGTCCAAGTGTATTTGAAATTTGCTTCGTATTTTTTGTTCAATACTTTCTGGCAGGTGGCTTGGTTTTGCCTTTGTTAATAGTTCCTGAACGCGTATTTTGGCGACACTAAAGATATCGTTCTTTCCTTCTTTCTCCCATTGCTCAATGGGTTGCCGATTGGCAATTTCAGGGTACAAAAAATCGCTGCGCATCCTTGCAAACGTTTCTGATTGCCCAAGGTAGTGTCCATCGCCTGTTACAACTTCAGCAATATTTGCGATGTTTAGCAGCTCATCCGTCACTTCAATGGGTGAGACCGATCGCATGATTGCACCTAACATGTCGTTGTCGATGACATAGCTTTCTAAGGAGGCAGACATCAGGCTGGCTTGTGTTCCTGCAGCCTGAGTTATCGCATTTGACCCAGCCTGCGCGCTCAGGGTTATTGCTAAACTTTTTTCAAAACCGCTCTGCGCGTCTGGCAATTTGCTATCGGTTGCACCCGCAATGCAAGTGTCGGGAAGGTTGTAAAATTTGGCCATTTGGATTGCAGCCGCCATCAGCGTCGCTTGTTCACCTCCACCACCAGTCAAGGCACCCGTCCTTAAGTCTGTTATCATTGGACGTGCGCCAAATGTCATTCGAGCGTTTGGATTCACGCACCATCCATAGATCATTCCAGCCAAGGTTTCAGCGGTCACTTGAGCTAAGGTGCCTGCAAGGGTCACCGGTTCTGATGCTCCTACCTGGCCAAAGGTGTTTACGTGGAAAGGAATGTTTAACTCTGCGGCTGCTTTCAAGACTGCGCAGGCTTCTGCGCTAAAACGAAGAGGGCAAACAACATGATTAATATTTAAAGACAGGAATGGACGCTCAATAAATGCTTGTTCAGAACCTGCAATTAAATGGCACATCTCTGCAATTGCCTGCACACTTTCGGGGAGAGCGGCGCTCGTGAAAATTGGTTTTGTGGTGCCACTCAGGCATGCAAAGGCTGTGTTCACATCCAATTCAAAAAGGTCTTCGATGTCGCCTGCAATAAAGGGTCGGGAGAAAAAATGGATGTTGTCCAACATGTCAACGAGTTGGGCAGATTGAAACAAATCAACAATGGTAGATGGTCTATTTAACCCGCTTTTTGAATCCAAAATCATTGGCGAAGCCCCGCCGGTTCCCACGTAAACTTTGTGGCCAGCGAATATCATGTCTTGGTCTGATGCGCGCCCGTGTAGCGTAAATTTGCGTCTGATGTTTGCAAGTGCATTAGAAATTAGTTTTTTTGGAAAGAGTATCCGGCCGCCTGAGGATTTTTGCCCGCCATTTGTGATCAACAGTTCCTCTACATCTGTTGGAACTTCTGACATGCCAATTTCTGATAAAATTCTTTGGGCAGCTTGGTCTATTTTTGCTAGTGCCGCATTATCAAAAGGCTTGTATTTTCCACCTTGTATCCCAGAAGTATTCGGCTTGTTGGAGAAGGTATCAAGAACTGTACCATCCCGTTTATTTCGCCTTTTACTTGATGTTCTCGGTGCCTTAATCTCTTGCATCTACGAACCTGTCTAACCAATTGGGGTCCATCTCTGGAACAGAATTTAACAACAATTTTGTATAGTCTGGATGAGGCGGGTGAAGAACTTTACTTTTCAAACCCTGTTCAATAACTTCTCCTTGGTACATGACAACGATTTCATCTGAAATAGCGGTAACCACTGCAATATCATGCGTAATAAACAGATATGTAATTCCAAGTTCTTTTTGGAGCTTAAGAAGAAGCGTTAAAATGCCTTCTTGGACAATCTGATCAAGCGCTGAAGTGACTTCGTCACAAATAATAACTTCGGGTTCCGCTGCGAGCGCTCGTGCGATGCAAATTCTTTGTTTTTGGCCCCCTGAAAGTTCACTCGGCAAACGGTCTATAAACGTTTCATCCAGTTCGATCATTTTTAGCAAATCTATAACTCTGCGCTCTTCCTCAGCGCTAGTCATATCATGATAGAAACTTAAGGGGCGTCCGATGATTTCCCCGACTGTTTGCTTTGGGTTCATCGCCGTATCAGCCATCTGATAAATCATTTGAATGCGCCGCAGTTGATCTTTGCTGCGTTCTTTGATCGATGGTGGTAAAGTTTGCCCGTTGAAGGTAATAGTCCCCCCTAAAGGTGGCATGAGGCCTGTCACAACGCGCGCTGTAGTAGATTTTCCAGAACCAGATTCCCCAACAATGGATACGGTTCGACCTCTAGGAACTTTAATAGAAACGTTTTTTAAGACCTTAACGGACTTTTCATATGCGGCGTCGATGTTTTTGATATCGAGAACGATATCATCGGATGGATCTTCTGGCTTTTCCAATGCTCGCACAGACCAAAGGGATTTAGTGTAATCCTCCTGGGGAGTTTTCAACATAGTGTTTGTTTCCGCGTCTTCAACTTCTTCCCCATATCGAAGAACTTTAATACGATCTGCCATTTGCGCGACGACTGCCAAGTCATGGGTGATATAAATTGCAGCAGTATTAAAACGTTCGACAATCGAACGTATCGATAACAAAACTTCAACTTGTGTAGTGACGTCCAACGCAGTGGTCGGTTCGTCAAAAATAATGAGATCTGGTCGCGGAGACATTGCCATCGCAGTCATCACACGCTGCAATTGTCCGCCAGAAACTTGGTGCGGGTAGCGTTGGCCGATCTCTTTTGGATCCGGCAAACTAAGCGCGCCGTACAACTCAACAGCGTCTTTTCGGGCCTCTATATCAGTGGCTACTGCATGCCCAACCGTTGCTTCAATTGTTTGGTCAATTAGACGATGCGCAGGATTGAAAGACGCGGCGGCAGATTGCGCAACATATGCGATACGTGACCCCCACAAGTCCATTTTCTCCACTTCAGTCGCGGTTAACAAATCAATTCCATCAAACACAATTGAACCAGACTTGATGGCGCAGCCCGGTTGCGCGTAGCCCATCGCCGCCTTGCCCAATGTAGACTTTCCTGCGCCCGACTCGCCTATCAAACCTAAGACTTCACCACGTCTAAGAGTTAGATCAACGCCTTTGATGATCGGGTGCCATTGTTCATCACTAAACCCGTCAATTATAACATCGCGCATGTCCAATAGCACGTCGCCTTTTGAGCCGCGGATTTTAGGATCAGATGTCATCACGTAAGCCACTTGTCATATGCAAGAACCAATCGACTACAAAATTCACAGCAACCGTTAGCAACGCAACAGCACCAGCCGGTAACAATGACGGTAAGGCAAGGGTCCAATCGAATGCAACAAATTGAATAAACCGCGATCCATCACGCACCATAGAGCCCCAATCTGCTGTTGGAGGTTGAATTCCAAGGCCAAGGAAAGAGAGGGCCGCAATCGTTAAAAAAACAAATGAAAACCTTAAACCAAATTCAGCAACAAGCGGTGTCATAATATTAGGCAGGATTTCGCGACGCATGATCCACTCAAGCCCTTCTCCGCGAAGTGTCGCTGCTTCTACGTAATCCATGATGGCCACATTGATAGCTACTGACCGTGTCAAACGATAGACGCGCGTCGAATCAAGTACAGCAATAATCATGATCAATGAAGGAATTGAGGAGCCGAAAATGCTGAGCAACATGAGCGCAAAAATAAGGCTGGGTATAGACATCAGAACATCGATACCGCGGCTTAAAAACTGATCCAACCAAGAACGGTTAATCGCCGCAATCAAACCTAAAGAGCCACCAATCAAGAATGATAAACAGGTTGTCACCAACGCAATTCCAATTGTATTTCTTGCACCATAAATTAGACGAGAGAGCGTGTCTCGCCCAATTTGATCTGTTCCAAAGAAGTGTTTTGCGTTTCCGTCGTGCCAAGCCCAGGGCAAATCAGCCTTGGCAAATATTTCTGCCTCACCAAAGGGAGCCAATAATGGTGCGAAGATGGCCACGAACGCATAACAAGCCACAACAAACATTCCGAACCATGCAGAAATTGGTGCTTTGCTAAGTGTAATTTTTATGCGTCCCCAACGTGTACGTCTGACGCGGACATCGCCGACCTCACCCGCCGCTGAATATTTTGTTTTTTTATTCATCTTGGATGCAAAAGCCTTGGGTTCGTTACAATTCCGATAATGTCTGCAAGCAAGTTCAATAATATATAGGTTGCTGCAAATATTAGGGCGCAGGCTTGGGCAACTGGGATATCGCGAGAACTCACAGAGTCCACCATCAACTGACCAATACCTGGATAAACGAAGACAACTTCGACGACGACGACACCTACCACCAGATACGCGAGATTAAAGGCAATAACGGTTGCGATCGGTGCCCAAGCATTGGGCATCACGTGTTTCAAGATAACTTTAGATTTTGAAACGCCCTTTAGTTGGGCCATTTCAACATAAGGGCTGGAAAGTAGATTGATGATTGAGGCACGCGTCATGCGCATCATGTGCGCGATAATTACAAGGGTCATGGTCAATGAGGGCAAAGCGATTTTGTAAAGACGCTCGCCTAAAAGCATATCTTCTGTGACATTTGCAAGTGTTGGGAAATACTTAGCCATCAGTACAATCAGCACATATGCTAGGAAAAATTCTGGGAAAGAAATTGTTGTTAAGGTCACAGCATTGACCGTGCGGTCATAAATTGAATTGCGCTTTAGTGCCGCCATAATACCAAGAAACAAGGAAAGCGGTACCGCAATTGCCGCCGTCACGCCTGCAAGAAACAATGTGTTCTTTAGCCGAGGCGCCACAAGTTCAATTACCATTCTAGAATTGTCGTTTCCAGAGGCAGCTCTGCCAGAAAAAGATGTTCCTAAATCACCTTGAGCCACTGAAGCTACCCACGAAAGATATCTTTGCCAAGCGGGTTTATCCAATCCCAATTCACGGCGAAATGCTTCAACGGTTTCTGGTAGGGCTTGTTGGCCGAGAACTGATTCACCAAAATCGCCCGGAAGCATGGTTAAAGCGGAAAAAATGATGAGTGAAACTAAAAAGAGGGTTAAAATACCAAGGCCTAGCCGCTGTACAATTGTTGTAATTACTGGGTTCAAACGAGTGCCTCCCAACTCTCGAAACTGGCAACTACTGCTTAGTTCTTTTGCATTAAGCTAAGCGAGCCAGATGTTGAGTGTAAAGGGCCTTTCGCAAAACCTCGTGCTTACGCTTTTAAAATTTTGCAAAATCAAATTGCTTGTGCCAGAAAATTTACTTCCTTTTAAACTGTGTTCGTGCTGAACTAGAACAACATAATAATTAAATACACAATCTGGGAGGATAAAATGCGCAACATGAAAAAGGCGTTTATTAAAGATCAAACAGAAAAACTTGGCAGTGGTCGAATTGGCCGACGTCAATTTATTACTTCAATGCTGGCGGCAGGCGTTGTCTTGCCAGCTGCTATGACAATGGCAACAGACGTAATGGCCATGACGCCTATAAAAGGCGGCAAGCTACGTCACGGGACAGGGTATGGCGGTACGACAGATACGATTGATCCATCAACATCAACCAACGGCTTCTCGCAAAATGTTCTTTATACGCGCGGCAACCATCTTACCGAAGTTGGAAATGACGGCAAATTACGCCCAGAACTAGCTGAAAGCTGGGAAGCGTCTGCTGGTGCAAAAACTTGGGTTTTTAACCTACGCAAAGGCGTTACGTTCCACAGCGGAAAGTCTTTGACTGCAGATGATGTTATCGCAACATTCAACTATAGCCGTGGCGAAGATACTAAGTCAGCCGCAAAAGGTCTGATTACATCAGTTAAAGAGATTAAAAAAGATGGCGATCATCGAGTAATCTTTGAACTTGAAAGTGGAAATGCTGATTTTCCATATATAGTCAGCGACTATCACTTTATGATTATGGCATCTGATGGAGATGGAAACGTCGACCCGACGCAGCAAGATAATAGCACTGGCGGCTACATGCTGCAAAAGTATGAGCCAGGTGTGCGGTCTACATTCATCCGGAATCCAAACTATTGGAAAGAAGGACATGCACATTTCGACGAAGTCGAAATAATCTCAATTCTTGATGGAACAGCCCGCCAATCGGCGGTGATGAATGGAGACGTTGATTTGATCGACAATGTTGATCCCAAAACAGTTGATTTGTTGGCCCGTGTCCCATCGCTGAATATCTTGGAAACAACAGGCACCCAGCACTATACGTTTCCTATGCGCCTTAATGTAGAGCCATTTGGTAATGCGGAACTTCGTACGGCATTGAAATATGCTATTGATCGAGATGAACTGGTAGAAAAAATCCTTCTTGGCCACGGTGTTGTTGGAAACGATATTCCAGTTTCTGCGGCGATGCCATTCTTGAACACGGATATTGCTCAACGTACATTCGATCCAGAAAAAGCGGCCGCACACTATAAAAAATCTGGTCACTCTGGCCCAATTCAGCTTTCTGTTGCAGATGCTGCGTTTCCGAGCGCTGTAGATGCTGGCCAATTGATCGCTGCTTCTGCCAAGAAAGCAGGCATTGATATCGAATTGGTCCGCGAACCAAATGATGGTTATTGGTCAAATGTTTGGAACAAAAAAGGCTGGTGTGCCTGTTATTGGGGCGGTCGTCCGACCCAAGACTGGATGTACTCTTCTGCTTACACATCTGACAACAACTGGAATGATACAGCATGGAGAGATACGCCAGCGGCAGATCGCTTCAACGCTGTTATCACCGAAGCCCGTTCTGAGACAGACGAAGCCAAACGTGCCAGTCAGTATTTTGAAGCACAACAATTGCTTCACGATGATGGTGGCGCGATAGTTGCTATGTGGGCAAACTATATCCATGCACACAGCAAAAAATTGACCCATGGTCCAGATGTTGCAGCGAATTGGATCAACGATGGGAACAAAGCATCTGAACGTTGGTGGTTTGCGTAAGGACCCCAATCAGATTAAATGACTAGAAAAAGCGGCCAAATCGTTGGCCGCTTTTTTTAAAATTGGATGATCAAATGAGACACGAAACCATTTTCCCACGCAAAATTATAGAACACCAGGATATGGGCATTGTGATGCCCGATGGTTGTCGGTTATCCGCGCGTGTTTGGATGCCAGAAGATGCAGCTAGAAACCCTGTGCCGGTGATTTTGGAACATCTACCTTATCGGAAACGTGATGGCACCATCGTGCGGGACCAGTTAAGCCACCCTTGGATGGCGGGCCAAGGTTACTGCTGCATTCGGACAGATATGCGCGGAAACGGTGAATCAGAAGGTCTAATGACAGATGAATACACCAAACAAGAACTGCAAGACGCATGTGATGTCATTGCTTGGGCTGCACGCCAGAAATGGTGCAATGGAAACGTCGGCATGCAAGGCATCTCTTGGGGAGGATTTAACGGGCTTCAAGTTGCTGCCTTGCGTCCACCAGCTCTAAAAGCTGTTATTACGATCTGCTCTTCTGCTGATCGCTATGCGGACGACATTCACTTTAAAGGGGGCAGCCTATTATTAGAGAATTTTGGTTGGTCAGTGAACATGATGTCTTATTCTTCACGCCCACCTGATCCGAAAATTGTCGGTGATAAATGGACATCTATTTGGAAAAACAGATTAGAGAACCAACCTTTCAATTGGATTGATTGGTTAGGCCATCAACAACGTGATGATTACTGGAAACATGGCTCCATTTGCGAGGATTTTAGTCGCGTAGAGGCCGCAGTTTTATCCGTGGGCGGATGGCACGATGGATACCGCAATACGATCGCCAATTTGGTTGAAAACCTAACCTCGCCAGTAAAAGGCATTGTTGGTCCTTGGAACCATAAGTATCCCCATTATGCGGGACCAAAGCCAGCTATTGGGTTTCTTCAAGAATCTAAGCGGTGGTGGGACAAATGGTTGAAAGGGATAGAAACACACGTAGAATCTGATCCAGATTACCGCGCTTATGTTATGGAATCAGTTAGCCCGGCAAGATGGTATGAGACACGGCCAGGTCGGTGGATCGCGGAACAAGATTGGCCTTCGTCAAACATCAACAAAAAAAAGCTATTTCTTTGTCCGGATGGTTTATGCAACAGCTCAACCAATTTCGAAATCAAAGTGAAATCTCCCGAACATTGCGGTCAATCTAGCGGAGAATACTTCCCTTTTGCCTTTGCAGCCGAATTGCCAGACGAACAAGCGTTAGACGACGCATCCTCCGCATGCTTTGATGGAGAACCTTTAGATCACAGCATTGACATCATTGGCGCACCGATCCTTCGCTTGAATGTTTCCTCAGACAAGCCCAATGCTCAGTTAGTCGTTCGGTTAAACGATCTGCGACCGGATGGAACCAGTGCTTTAATTACTTATGGTGTTTTAAATCTCACGCATCATACATCCCATGAACATCCGAGCGAGTTATCTCCACACCAGAGGTATGATGTTCAACTAAGTTTAGATCAGATTGCATATAACATTCCAGCCGATCACAGGCTACGGATCGCCGTTTCAACTTGCTATTGGCCAAAAATTTGGCCATCGCCAGAAAAAGCCGAAGTTTCCATTCATTATGGATCCATAGAAATTCCCTCGCGACCGATTACAAATACTGGTGATGAAATTGAATTCGAAGAGCCAGTTGGCGCTCCACCATGGAAGACGGAAGAGTTGCGGCCAGCATCCTATGACCGAGCCACTGCAACAGATGCAAAGACTGGTATTGTCACGACCTCAATTTTTGCTGACAACGGAGAGAACAAAGATTTAACCCACGGGTTGATTTCCGGTTCATGGATGAAAGAAAATTTTTACATTCACCCAGATAATCCAACTTCGGCAAAAGCGACAGCAGAGTGGGAACAAACTGGGGGGCGAACGGGTCAGATGTGGCGCACGCAAGTAACGGCTGAAATGACTTGTGATGTTGAAAATTTATATACTAAGCATACACTTAAATCATATTTGAATGGTGAAGAGTTTTTTGCAAAGGAATTTAAGGGGCGTGTAGAAAGAGAGTTTGTTTAAACACAATCTATGCGCTCAGTGACCGGTGCCAATCGGCGAGAGCAATGGCACGATTTAAATTGAAATTGGTACTTGAATAGTTATACGTCCCCACTGCTACCCACACCCCAGCCCCTGTTACGCCTTTAGCGGACACAGAGTGCCAAAAGAGTTGATCAGAGCCTTAAATACGAGCAATATTAGATCAAGAAGGTTCTATTTGCGGAATGTCAGCTATGGGTCTGCCGCCTGAGATGGGTAGTTATGCCCAAGATTTTATTGGAGTAAAGCGTAATGGTTTCACTGTCTCAATCGACCAAGATACCATGAAAAGGCTGTCTCTCTGTTTCCTTTTATTTTTGCCAACAGTCCTAAAAGCGCAAGTTTTTGATAGCGTCTCAGAGATAGCCACCCCAGTTGGCATAAACGCTATGGAGCCTGCATTATTCGGGATTGCAGATGGCAGTATCATTATGTCATGGACCGAACCTGATGGAACGGGTTTTGCAGTCAAGACGGCAACTCTTCAAGGCGGAAACTGGTCAAGGCCGGTTACCATAACCACATCAAACAGTTTGTTCGTAAATTGGGCCGACTTTCCAACTGTTGCAGCTTTCAATGACGGGACACTTGCGGTCAGTTGGTTGCAAGAAAATACAAACATCCCTTATGCTTATGACATTAATATTGCTTTATCGTCTGATGCAGGCCAAACTTGGGGTTCCCCAATTGTACCACATGATGATCAGTCAACGCGACAACACGGGTTTTTAACGCTATTGCCCACGGAACGGGATGAAATGATTGCTGTCTGGCTGGATGCGCGAGAATATAACAGCCAAAGCCCCGGGGATAGTTTTGGTAACGCTGTACAATTACGCAGCACGACGATTGGCAAAGACGGGACCCTTGGTAAAGACATACCGCTTGACTTGCGTGCCTGTTCTTGTTGTCAGACTAGCGCCGCCATTACGGAGGATGGAACTGTCCTAATAGCCTACCGTGATCGTACGGCCGATGAAATTCGCGATATTTCAATTGTTCGACGCCACAATGGGGTTTGGTCTGGACCTGTAAATGTCCATACAGACGGTTGGGAAATTTCCGGATGTCCCGTAAATGGCCCAGCAATTGATGCGCAAGCAACTGATGCTGTCGTAGCTTGGTTCACAGGTGCTGACAACATCGCCACGATCAAAGTTGCATTTTCAGAAGATTCCGGGGTCACGTTTGGGCCCGCGTTTCAAGTGGATAGCGGCGAAAGTGTCGGCCATGTAGGCACGTTGATGCTAGCAACGGGTGACGCGCTAATTTCTTGGGTGGAATGGACCAGTGACGGTGAGGTGCTCATGTTGTGCCGTGCCACAAAGAACAATGGATGTGTAGCTCGGCAAACCATCACTGAGCACGCGGCGGCTGGCTCCTTCAATTTTCCAAAATTGGCACGCAGCGGTGACACAATTTATTTAGCGTGGACCCAACCGATCGATTCTAAAGTTGGCTTTAGTACCATTCATATGGTTGCTTTTGACCTGTCAGACTAACGAGAACCGCCATCAAATCGGAGGCATCACCTAGCTTAATGCGTGTTTAGAGATGTATATTCAGGTGTAATTGGGAAACAGTGTTTGGCAGCAGGGTGGCGTTGCGCAAGTTACATGGAAATTGCTTCACTCGCACCCCTTTGCCTCCGCCCAACACCCAGCTAATGAAGACTGCCCTCCACATTACGAAGAAAAAGTGGGAATCAAACATAAAACATCACAACCAAGCGAATGACTTCAGGGCTGGTTTTAAGCGGCAAAATGGGGAGTGCCTTGTCATTAGGCAAGCTTGCAAAGTCACCCTGCTCGTCTCAACTGGTTTTGTCTGGCAGAGCCTTCAGGTTGACTGGGTTTTCTTAAAATGCAAAATAAATTTTAGAGTGGATTTGGGAGCCTGATAATAATAATGCTTGATGGAAGATATATAGAAGAAAAAATGTGTCCTATTGGTCTAGCCTCTTTTTTATTGGGAGACAAATGGATACCCTTAATCATTCGGGATATAGCATTATTCGATAGGCGAACTTTCAACCATATGCTCAATAGTAATCAGGAGGGAATTTCATCTGGCTCCCTGTCGTCTCGGTTGAAACAAATGTTGCATCTGAATTTATTGCATGTTGAGCGATCAGAAGAACACATTCAAAAAAACTGTATTATTTGACTGAAGCAGGCATCTCGTTTGTGCCAATACTTTGGAATTTGGCAGCATGGACGCAGGAATTTAGAAATCCATCTCAAGATATCGTTGAAACAGTGAACCGTTACTCAAGCGATAAGGCGACGATGGATGATTTTATCAATACTTTAAGAAAAATACATATTGAAAAAACCATCCAACCAGAGCCTAATTGGTGGGTTTAAATTGAAATTGGTACGTCATGCAGATAGCCGCTCCTGAAGCACCCCACACCCAGCATCTGTTGCGCCTTTAGCGGACAGGAGTGGCCGAAAGCGGGGAATGGGGGGTAAGTGCAATTATTCTCAACCTAATTATCTAGTTCGAGTTAAATACATAACTTGTTAGTGTCTCTTCTTGGTTGAAGGACTTCATGAAGGGATCGATATTGATTTGTGGCTATTCAAAATTTGACTGGAAATTATCCAAGATAATTGGACTTGACCAGAGCATCGATTTGTAGCGTTTGTGTTGACATGAAAATTTCCGAAAATAGAGATACTCCAGCCGGTCTTGCCTTTGCCGTTTCCGCCTATGTTCTTTGGGGATTTTTACCGCTCTACATGAAGTTGTTGGATCATATTCCCGCAGCCGAAATTGTGGCGCACCGGGTCATTTGGTCTGTGCCAATTGCAGGCTTAATTTTGGTTAGTATGGGTCGAACTGCGGACCTACGGGCAGCGTTACTTAATCCTCGCATGCTGGCCATGGGAGTGCTTACAGCGGCCCTTATATCACTTAATTGGGGTATATATGTCTGGGCTATTAGTTCTGGCCACACTCTCGATGCCGCTTTAGGCTATTACATCAATCCACTCTTCAGTATTGCACTCGGCGCTGTATTTTTGGGCGAGCGGCCAAGCCGTTTGCAAATGTTTGCCATCGTTCTGGCGATCGCAGCAGTTATTGTATTAACGGTGTCCGCAGGAAAAGTTCCATGGGTCGCCATCGGACTATTTGTGAGTTGGGGCTTCTATGCTTTGTGCAAGAAGCAGCTACCAGTAGGACCAAATCAAGGATTTTTGCTTGAAGTTTTAATACTACTGCTGCCCGCCATGGCATTTGTCACTTGGTTATTAATAAATCAAAAGAGTCATTTCATCATCTTAAGTTGGTATGACACCTGGCTGTTGATAGGCTGTGGGGCCGTTACAGCTATCCCCTTGATGCTATATGCAAATGGAGCAAAACGGTTGCGCTTAACATCAATCGCAATTTTACAATATATTGCTCCAACAATGATTTTTCTTTGTGCGGTATTTGTGTTTGATGAGCCTTTTGGTCATGCCCGTATGATTGCCTTCCCTATGATTTGGGCAGCACTCTTGATCTATTCAACAACTTTAATTGGCCAAATGCGTAAGAACACTGGCTAGAATTTTTAAATCAAGTGACAACTAATAATAAAGAAAACAGTTTGATCAGCTTAATATTGATTCCCACATAACCACACACCCAGCCCCTGTTGCGCCGTTAGCGGACCAGAGTGGCCGAGATGGGTGCGGTGGGGCTGGTGATAGTTTGGACGCATTGTGACCATATGCATCTCAGACTATTTTTTTGCGATTTGACCTTGATCAATCATTTGCTGAAACATTTCTTCCGTAGAGGCTTTCAGCGAACTGTACGTCATTCCCAGTTTTTCGATGCTCTTACCATTATTAGCACGCCATTTATGACCCATGTTGAGTGAAATCATCTTCCTTGAAAAGGTTTTATCGACTATAGGACCAACCAACCACAGCAACCATTTGGGAAGCTCTTTCTTCGGAAGTGGGAAATCTTTGCCATATTTTTCCGTCAAAAATCCAGCAAGGTTAACAAACGACTTCGCTTCGTTGAAAATAATATGTCTACCTTCTGCATTCTTAATATAAGCGGCACGTAGATGTGCTTCCGCAACATCTCTTACATCTACCACTCCAACCTCAAAAGGTGGAGCGCCGGCTTTGAGTGTACCATCACCTAATTGGAGAAGAATGTCATGGGTTGCTGAAGTAGAATAGCCAGAGACAGATGGTCCAATTACAAAGGCTGGATTGATGACAACTAATGACCATTTATCCTGTCCCTCCGCAATATCCCAAGCAGCCCGCTCTGCTAATACTTTTGAGTACGAATATGGCTGGTGACTAGCAGTGGAAGTAACATTCCATTCATTTTCAGTCAGAGTGCCATCAGGAAGGCTCGCACATTCTATGGTGTCCCCATAGATCGCTGCAACTGAGCTAGTCAAAACAACTCGCTTTACAGATGCAGTCGCACTTGCAGTTGCAAAAACATTTTCAGTTCCCAAGAGAGCGGGCCCTATTAAATCTTTTTGGGCATCCTTGAATTTTGTAATGAACGGAGATGCCGTGTGAAACACAATATTGCAGCCCATCATTGCGTCGGCATAGCTACCAGTCTCGAGCAAATCTGCTTTGAAAAGAACAACAGTGCCGGGTCCATTTTCTGATAGCTTTTTTAAATGTGCTACTTTCTCTTCATTTTCTGGATCGCGAACGGCTGCATGGACACAAACACCCGCTTCAACCAATTTTTTGATCAGCCATCCAGCGATGAAACCAGTGGCCCCTGTAACTAAAACTTTCTTCTTGGAAGAAATGGAGTATTTCATTTAACTTTTCCTTAAAAATGATTTTAACCCACGTATTTAATTCAGTAAAGACGCGCAAGTTGTAAATTTGAATACATTCAAGGATAGCTACCTTACACCGCCAACCTAACCCCACACCCAGTCCCGGTTGCGCCTTTAGCGGACCGGGGGTCGAGAGGGGCGGCAAACGAGACCACAAATGCCCTGCCCGTCTCAAGTGGTTTTGTCTGACAGTACCCCTTAAGACGTTAGACGACGTTCAGCTATACGCGCCATGATGGACGCACCAATCGGCAAAATTTTAGGATCCAGAAAGAAGCTCGGATTGTGCAGCCCAGTGGTGCCGGCATGGCCGACACGGCAATAGGCACCCGGAACAACCTTGAGCATATCGGCAAAGTCTTCTGACCCTGTTGCCGGCTTGTCAGTGTTAGAGATATTGTCCTTGCCCACAATGTCAGCAGCCGCTTCAATATAAGCATCCGATAGGCTGGAATCGTTGACCAGCACATCAAAGATGTTACGCAGATCGATGTGGATCTCGACCCCATAGGCGACGGAAAATCCCTGACACAACTCACGCATTCGCCCCTCGGCCAATGTGCAGACTTCGTCCTTAAAGTAACGAATGGTTCCGGCCAGCGTCGCAGTGTCAGGCACGATGTTATAGGCTGATCCTGAATTCAGCTGGGTGATGGACAGCACGCAAGTGTCCAAGGGGGCCACATTGCGCGAGAGGATGGTTTGCAGGCTGCCGACAAGTGCCGAAGCAATCACCAGGGGGTCACGCGATTGTTGCGGCATGGCAGCGTGGCTGCCCTTACCTTGAATTGTGATGTCAAAAAATGACGCCCCTGCCATCGCAACTCCTTTACAGATGCCGAAGGTGCCCAGCTGGCCATTTGGAGAGTTGTGCATGCCATACACTTCATCACAAGGAAAGCGGTCGAACAGGCCCTCTTTGATCATGGTGCGCGCGCCGCCCAAGCCCTCTTCGGCAGGTTGGAAGATCAGCACAGCGGTGCCCGCAAAATTCCGTGTTTTAGCCAAATGCTTAGCCGCGCCCAACAACATAGTAGTGTGGGCGTCGTGTCCGCAGGCGTGCATCACGCCGGGATTGGTCGATGAATAAGGCAGGTTGGTTTCCTCATGAATCGGCAGCGCGTCCATATCCGCACGCAGGCCAATCCGGCGCTGCCCTTCGCGGTTGCCTTTGATCAGGCCCACAACTCCGGTTTCACCGACGCCAGTATGAACCTCATCGACGCCGTATTCACGCAACTTTTCAGCGACGATGGCGGCGGTACGGATTTCGGTAAAACCAACTTCCGGGTGCGCATGCAGGTCTTTAAAGATAGCCGTCAGCTCGTCCGTGCTTTCGTCAATGATAGGTAAAACAGCCATGATATCAGTCCTTAATAAGTACAGTTTTCTCGGAGGTTTCAGAGAAGGGACTAAAATTTGCGAAATCCCGATGCCGCCCTGGAGCGGCTACAATCAACGATTTAGTGTAGTCTTGTTGTGGCAACTGTCAAACTAATGAGAACTCGCATCGGATTGCCAGCACAACTTTCATCTATGCGCTCAATCATTGACGCCAATCGGCGAGAGCAGCGGTACGGTTTAGCTTGAAATTGGCTCGTGAGTAGAGATGGTGTTCCTGCAGCCAAAAAACCCAGCCCCTGTTGCGCCTTCAGTAGACCTGCGTGGCCGAGACGGCGGGTATGGGGCCTATTAATCGGTCGGTTGTTTACTTTAAGAAGCAATAAAGGGAATACGGTTTCTCAATAAATAATGTTTGGGTTTTAATGCGCATATCTACACCTGAGTTTATTGCACTTATGGCAATGTTGGTAGCGACAGTCGCCATTTCAATAGATGCGATGTTGCCAGCTCTGCCTGATATTGCAACTGAGTTAGCCCCTGACAACACCAATAAGGTTCAGCTTATTTTGTCGACCTTTATCGTTGGAATGGCGATCGGAACTTTAATTGCTGGCCCGCTTTCTGACAGTTTTGGACGCAAAAATATAATATATGTTGGTGCAAGTATTTATATTTTATCTTCTGTGATCTGCCTATTTGCCACTAATCTGGAAACAATGATTATTGCTCGCGTTTGCCAAGGGATTGGAGCGGCTGCGCCACGTGTAATATCACAAGCATTGGTACGTGATCTTTATTCAGGACGAGAAATGGCGCGTATTTCGTCTTTTATAATGATTATTTTTGCAATTGTACCCGCGATTGCGCCCCTGATGGGAGCAGGTTTGATTTCGGTATTTGATTGGCATGCTATTTTTATAATCTTTATTATATTCTCATTTGTTAGCACCATCTGGACAGGAATGCGCGTTCAGGAACCATTAAGGCCAGAAATGCGTGTCCCTTTCCGCGTGGACGCCTTCAAGGCTGCGTTTATACAGATATTATCTCTGGGCATTGTGCGAACGGCAATCACAACCTTAATATTTTCCTACGGAATGCTTTTTATATGTATTTTACTTGTACAACAGATATTCGATCAATTTTACGGGCGAGCAGATAGTTTCCCAGAGTGGTTTGCTGTGATTGCCGGGCTATCGGCGTCGGCAAGTTTTCTAAACTCAATGATTGTAATTCGATTGGGTATGCGGCGGCTTATAAGCGTCGCATTGCAGGTTCAAGTAATCTGGAGTGCTTTAATGCTGGTAATGTACTATTCTGGAATAATCTCCGGTAATTTTGGTTTTGGGATTTTTGCCTTTTGGATTTTTGGTTTGTTTTTTCAGGCAGGCCTAACACTTGGAAACCTTACAGCACTTGCAATGGAACCATTGGGCCATGTTGCTGGTACTGCTGCGAGCGTAATTAGTGCTATAGCCACCTTTGGATCTGTTATTCTCGCATCCATTGCTGGCCAATTTTTCGATGGCACCCCTTTAGCAATGATTATTAGTACGGTTTTTCTATCTTTTGCTGGAGCATTAAGTGCGCATCGTCTTAAAAGATTTGAGCGTAATATGTAAGATTTTACATCAGACTAACGTTGGCAGCCAACATAACTTCACACCCAGCCCCTGTTGCGCCTTTAGCGGGCCAGAGTGGCCTAGAGGCGTGAATGGGTCCATGAAGTCGGTTGGAAGAACGCCACTGTGCCGAGCGGAGAACGCCTCTACGACATTCCCTCATCACAGTTCACAGTTCTGAATGTGGTTGCCCCGCTGACCCTAAGCTAGCGATGGCGCCATTACCCACATAGATGATTTGGGTGCGGAGTATGTTCTTACTCCCACACTTGCTACACCTAGCCTTTTTGGCCATGTCTTTGAACAAGGCATCAGGACCATACCGATCAAGGAACAGTTTAACTGGCACCAATGCTACGTGAGTGCATTGGCATTCAAAGGCAAAATGGTTTTCGGAGATGGCTGATAGTTTAGTCATGTTCCTATTTTGTTCTCAATACTTGTAAAGCACAAGAGCAAAAACCACAGGCTAGTGATTGCTAGGCGCTATTTAAACGGCGCCTAACAAGTTTTCATTTACTGGTGCTGCAAAGTTTCTTGCGGCCTCTGCTGCATCTAATTCAGCAGAAATTCTAGCTTGGATACCCTCAATATAAGTATCACGGCTAAAACCCATGTCGTTCAAGTGGCTGTCTGTAAGGTATGGTAGAGTTTGTCGTGCAGCAGAAGCCTGACTGCCTATGACCATTGCTCTAAATAGTTGTTTAAGCATTTTAATCTCCTTGCTTGTACAACTATATTTTATCAAAATTCACCGCTGGATTCATCATACAATGCCGAATTACCGCCATGCGCTTAGCACATAGCTACGCCAATCATGGTATTAAAATACACAAAAAAAGGCGGTACCAAAAAGGCACCGCCAGTAAATGCTTTGATTTCGGGAGGAAATTTTTAGCTAAATATATGTTAGCGCAAACTGCTGGGATGGAACAATGGACAAGATTGCATTTCCGCCATGTCCCAGATGCATGCCTGTTCGCTTATTTTTTGTGCAGAGGAGAACCCATTTGGCTGTTAATTCGTCTAACGCAATGCGGGGCTAGCCACGGATGGCCGGTGGAACATGTGCAATAGCAAAAATAGGAGTAACTATTGGATGTAAGACCAACCATTTTGACATAGGGCTGACCTTACTGGAATAACAAGATTGCTAACGAGCAATTTCTTATACCTAAATATTGACTACTTGAGCGGTGTTGCCCCTGTCTCTGTTCTCCATAACAGTCCATCTTTTTTTAGACTGACCATCATAACGGCTTCTTTGTCACCGCTTGCAAACTCAGAAAACTGATGGAGAACGCAAATGTCATCATTTTCATAAATACAGCGTTGGTTTGTAGCAGTTTCATTTTGCATCATCTTCGTCATCATCTCAACGCTCATGTCGGATTTCTTCATTACGTTACCGCTTGAATGAAATTTAAACTCAAAATCATCATGGAAACACTCGAACACTGCTGCAGCATCGTTTTTGTTCCATGCTTCATTCCATTTTTCAAAAAGCACCATTAGTTTGGTATCCATTCTTAATTTGACTGTTTGAGCTTACATTTTGCTCAACTTGAAAATTTAGCTTTGCAGCTAAAAACACTTAGATCTAGTTCTTAATTTAAAGTGGGGCTGTCCTAGATAACCAACATTGCGGTTATTATGGGAAGCATGAGAAAGAGTCGTTTAAGTCAGCACAAACAAGGCCGTCTGATTGAGCATTTCGTAGCCGGAACCACGGCGCGAACAGCGGCGAGGCTTTGTGGGGTTCACCGCAATACCGCCGCCTACTATTTCCTTTGTCTGCGCGAGATTATTACCTACGAACTGGAGGCTGAGAGCGAGGCGATGTTCGGCAGAGAGATCGAGGTGGACGAGAGTTATTTCGGTGGCAAACGCAAAGGTAAACGTGGTCGGGGCGCTGCAGGTAAGATTCCTGTATTTGGCTTATTAAAATGGGGTGGAAAGGTTTATACTAAGATCATTCCGGATGCTTCAGGCGCCACGCTGATCCCCATCATAGAGCGCAAAGTGGTCGCGGATAGCATCCGTTTATTCCGACTGCTGGCGCGGCTATAATGTGCTGGATGTGTCGGACTTCCATCACTTCCGTATCAACCACTCTAAGCTCTTCGCAGACCGCCACAATCACATCAATGGCATTGAGAATTTCTGGAATCAGGCCAAGCGCCACATGCGTAAATTCAACGGTGTTCCCAAGGCACATTTTGGGTTATTCCTGAAGGAATGCGAGTGGAGACTTAACAACAGTGACCCGTCAGCTCAGTTATCGTTTCTAAGACAGTGGGTTAGAAGGTATTTGAACTAGTTATCTAGGACAGCCCCTTCAATAATTTTGAATTTCATTTTGTCCATCAACCGACTATTTTACTGGTCATTTGAATCGACTTCGAAGCATACGCCAACCGGAAAATTCCTAAAGCTAAAAGACATCAGTTCATTCGAAAAAGTTAGACCGAGAAACTCGCAAATAAGGGTGAAGTACGGCCACTTCCTTTGCCATTACTTAACAAACACGTGGACACATTGGGCCGCGTTATTGGCAAAACCAGCCTGATCCCAAGGCGGATCAAGGGGTTGGACATTGCCATTCGCATCGCTTGCGCGACATCTCAAAATATATTCCCCTGATTCAGCTTGCCAAGAGAATGTCCACTTTTGCCACGCGTAGCGATCTCTATTTGCCGAAAGTTTTGCTGGTCTCCAATCGCCCGCGATCTCTACTTCGACTTTATCAATTGGAGTGCCACCGCCTGACCATGCTCTTCCTACCAAATCAACTGCACCGGCAGATACAAAACGTCTACGTGTTGACCAATCAGGAACACCTGGCGGAACCATAAGAGATTTCACGCGAATTGTCTGAATGGGTATGCCCACATCATCTTTGTGCGTCTTGAATTGATAGGTCTTAACCTGTTGATAACCATCATAGGGCTTGGTCAAGGCTTCGATATTTGCAAGCCACTTAACACTCGCCATTCCATACCAACCCGGAACTATGATCCGCAAAGGTGCACCGTGTTGGGGCAGTAAAGGAGCGCCGTTCATCGCGTAAACCAGCAAGACATCAAGTTCTCTAATTTGGGCAAGTCTTAAACTGCGTCCAAAGAAGTGAGGCTCACCCATGTCGTAACCATAATCTGCGCCGGTGAATGAAATTTCGACGACATCGTTGTTTGGGCGAGCTCTCTCAATTAATGGTGCTAGTTTTATTCCCGTCCATTCAGATGTGCCGACGGCTTCATACATCCAAGGCATGGAATGGGATCGCGGCGAAACACC
>Ga0206130_10000310_pt1 | contig 84715 bp, 76 predicted proteins | sample Helgoland_Spring_9_FD_148637 | JGI IMG/M metagenome (GOLD analysis project Ga0206130, IMG submission 148637) | Pelagic subsurface seawater microbial communities from Kabeltonne, Helgoland, North Sea - Helgoland_Spring_Bloom_20160512_1 | ecosystem: Environmental > Aquatic > Marine > Epipelagic ... | reverse complement strand
AAGCTCCGCTTCGAGGACAAGGGCGAGCGACCCCTCTATAAAGGTTTTTCTATCTACTGGACCGTCAACGAAGGTGCCGACCCCACCGCCGAGAAATTCTCCATCAAGCACCACTAGTGCCCTGAAAACCTTAAGCTGACGGATGGGGATTTTTAAGGTCTTGAGAAAAAGGCTTCCGATGGTCGCGGAGGGTCAGAAAGCTCGACGCTTTTTCCCAATCGCTGCGTTGCGCGTCGAGTCGTGAATCTCGATTGCCTGCGCTCCTCTCCGGCCAAGCGGCGTGTGCCCTCCTCCTCAGTAGGGCATGGTATGGCGGCTTTCACTCCCTCCTTGCTCCTTGGGATTTCGCACGACCTCGACTTCACCCACCGTTCTGTTCGGCGTCATTCCTTCTCCCCGCCGAGCAGCGAGATCGCGAACAACCCGGATACCAGCGAAAAGAACCCGAAGATCGAGGGAATCAGGTAAAACGGAACATAACCAATGAAGTCCATCCAGTAGGGCGACTGGGGACCATCGTCGCGCATCTGCCGCAGATCTCCAACTGCATCGGCCACGATGAAATGAACGACCGGAAACGCCCTCCATGCAGCGAATGCACAGCACGCCGCGACGGCACCGAAGAGCGGTGCGGCGACGAACCGAAGCATGCCATTCATGGTGCCAGCTCCCTGCATTGTCTTACGTTGATCGAGCCAGGGTGGCAGCCGAAACCGGGACGGTTCGTAAAAAGTTCACCTTCATCGAATATATGACACCCGAGGGCTATGCTTCCTTAGAAAAAAGTTTTCTCGGACACCGGGAATAATCCAACACCTGTCGGAGGCCGGAGGTTGATTGCTGCCGGGAGCCGCCTTTCAGTCTTGTCGCTTCCTTGCAGGTGCGATCCTTGGGCTTCTCCGCCATCCTTTCGCCGTAGTTTTTCCCGGCCTTGCCCGCAGATCCGGTGGAATCCATGACTCCGCATGCCGCGGCACTCCAAGCAGTGCTATTTCCGAGTCATCCCCACCGGGACGAAAGAGCGGGCAAGGCAACATCATCCCGAACATGATTGCCCTGCCTTATTGCGAGTCAAAAAAGCGGCAGGTTGTGCGTTGACGACCCCGGATTTTCCTACCAAGCTTCCGCCGCAACCATACGCAACCCCCATTTATCATATGACCCTACTCCGACGTTTTCTCAGCGTGGCCCTCGCCGCCTCGCTCATTTCCGTGGCCGCAGCACAGGAAGCCAAGCTCAAGATCGCAACAGTCGATATGCAGGAGCTTTTCAAGCAGTACTACCGCACCAACGAGGCTCAGAAGCAGATCAACGTGGAGCGCGCACGCATCCAGAAGGACAACAACGAGCGCCTCGCCCGTATCCGCGAACTGGAAACCAACCTCGGCAACCTCAAGAAGCAAATCGAGGATCCTTCCATCAACGATTCCAAGAAGCAGGCCCTTTTCAAGGACTGGCAGATGCAACAACAAGAAGGCATCGCCCTCGACCGTGAGCGCCGCGAGTTCCTCCAGCGCCGCAACCAGGCACTCAACGAGAAAATGGTGCAACGCATGAAGGGCATCCTCGAGGAAATCCGCAAGCTCGTGGAAGAGCAGGCGAAGACCGATAACTACGACTACGTCTTCGACAAGTCCGGCCTCAGCACCTCGCAGGTTCCGTTCCTCCTCTACACCAAGGACGCAACCGACATCACCGCAGGGCTCCTGAAGGACCTCAATAAGGATGGCCCCGCTGAATCCGCTCCTGTGGAAGAAGCTGCACCTGAGCCGTCTCCCGCACCATCCGGTGGCGGAGAGTAAGCCCTAAGCACCCATACGCTTTGGCCATCAGCCTGAGTCTTTCCGAACTCGCCGCACGTACCGATGGAAACATCATCTGCGGGGAGGCGGGTTCCTTTTATACGGGCATGGCCGCCCTCGATGAGGCGAGCCCGCATGACATCAGTTTCCTCGGCAACGAGAAATACCTACCGCAGTTCCTCGCCACAAAAGCGGGCGCGGTGATCGTCCCGTCGGGTTACGATTTCAAGACGGACGGCCCAGCGCTGATCGCAGTCACCAACCCCTCGCTCGCATTCGCGGCGGTGGTTCGCCACTTCGCCAAGCAGGCGGAGAAATTCACCCCGGGCATCCATTCTCAGGCTGCTGTTTCGCCGAGTGCAAAGCTCGACCCAACGAAAACCTGCATTCACGCAGGTGCGGTGGTGATGGACGGCGTTTCCATCGGTGACGGCACGGAGCTTGCTCCGAATGCGGTGATCCAAGCCGGAGCCACGATAGGAAAGGACTGCCGCATCGGCGCGAACGTGACCATCCGCGAAGACTGCATACTCGGCGACAGGGTTTCCATCCAGCCCGGTGCGGTGATCGGCTCCGACGGATACGGCTACGAATTCTCCGAAGGCCGTCACGTAAAAATCGACCAAGTGGGGATTGTTGAGATCGGCGACGATGTGGAGATCGGAGCGAACACCACCATCGACCGCGCCCGTTTCGGCAAGACCGTCATCGGCGAGGGCACCAAGATCGACAACCTAGTGCAGATCGGCCACAACGTGGTCATCGGCAAGCACTGCCTCATCATCGCACAGACCGGAATCGCGGGCAGTGCAAAGCTGGAGGATTACGTGACAGTGGCCGCGCAGGCGGGCATCGCGGGGCATGTAACCATCGGCTCCAAGGCCATCCTCGCGGGACGCACCGGGGCGACAACAAGCCTCGAGGGAGGCATCACCTACGGCGGAATGCCAGCACTACCCATCGCCGAGGACACCAAGATCAAGGCTCACGCCCGTCGCCTACCGAAACTGCTGGAACGACTGAAAAAGCTCGAATCCGCAGCAAAGAATAATTCTCCCCCTGACCTCTGACCTCTGACCTCTGACCTCTGACCTCTGACCTCGCCATGGTCACACGCCTCTGCCTGTTGGCCACGATTTCATGGATCGCCGAGGGCTTCCACTTCGAGATCTCGAAAAGCGAGATCTACTTCGCGATGGCCTTCTCACTGGGCGTGGAAATATTGAACCTGAAAATCCGCAGCAAGCGCGGCGCGACGCCAACCCCGAATTAATCCGGGCACCCGCCGGCAAGGCTTCAGCCCACCCGCCTGTTCGTAGGAATTTCCTCACCTCGCAGGAAGCGGCCGACACTGTCCATTGTGGTCTCCGCAATCGCGGCGAGCGCCTCACGGGTAAGAAAAGCCTGGTGTGAAGTGACCAGCACATTCGGAAAAGTCAGGAGCCGCGCAAGCACATCGTCCTGCAATGCTGTCTCGGAATGATCCTCGAAGAACACTCCTTCCTCTTCCTCGTAAACATCGAGCGCCACACCACCCAGCTTTCCTGACTTCAGGGCGGAGATCACCGCAGTGCTGTCTACCAATTTTCCGCGACTGGTATTGACCAGATATGCACCGTCCTTCATCCGACCAATCGTCGCATCACACAGCAGGTGGTGAGTTTCCGGGGTCAGAGGCATGTGCAGACTCACCACATCAGAGGCGGAGAGGAGACCATCAAGATCGATATATCGGATTCCGTGTGCATCCGCCCATTCGGTGTCCGGAAACGGATCCGTAGCGATCACTTCACATCCGAAGCCACGGAAAATCTGCGCTGTGATCCGCCCGATCCGACCCGTGCCCAGGATACCTACCGTTTTCCCGTGCAGATCAAAACCCACCAGGCCGCCCAGCGAGAAGTTCAGCTCCCGAACACGGTTGTAGGCACGGTGAATCTTCCGGTTGAGGGTCAGCAGTAGGGCCACGGTGTGCTCCGCAACCGCATATGGCGAGTATGCTGGCACCCTAGTCACCACGATACCCAACTCAGCGGCGGCGGTAAAATCCACATTGTTGAACCCGGCGCAGCGGAGCGCAACCAGCCGCACCCCGGCCCCGGCGAGAACTTCGAGGCAGGCGCGATCCACCTTGTCGTTCACAAAAACACAGACTGCTTCCGCGCCATCCGCTGAAAGGGCGTTATCGGTGCACAGCCGGAAATCGTGAAAAACCAGATCCAGGCCACCGAGGTCAGCCGGAGCTTTGAAATAATCGCGGTCGTATCCTTTCGTGTCGTAGAAAGCGACGCGCATCTTTTCCTCTCGGTTCATGGCGTCAGGCTAGCATGCCATCCACTGCAAATTCCAGCGGATTTCAGAGATCGAAGCGCGGTGACTGCCGGAGAAACTCGAGCGGGTTATCGTAGACGATCTTTGCGATTTGGCTCTCGGTGTATTTCCGGCGCCTCATTTCCAGTGCGCATTTTGGCACGGCCATCGGATCCGAGACACCCCAGTCGCAGGCGGAGTTCATCCAGATCCGCTCGGTGCCGTGAATCTCAAGGATGTCGATCGCACGGTTCGGAGTGCACTTGCTCTCTGGGTATAGCGTCATGCCAGCCCAAAAACCCGCATCCAGAACCATTCCCGCAGTGTGCTCCTCGACGTGATCGATGATCACTTTCGAGCGGTCGAGCTTTGAAAACGAGGCCAGCGAATCGATGATCAGCTTCGTGCCCTTGAGCTTGTCCTCCAGGTGCGGAGTGTGAATCAGCACGGGAAGATCGTAATCCAGAGCGATCTGCACGTGTTCCTCGAAAATCTTAAGCTCGCTGCGGGTGTTCTTGTTCAGCCCGATCTCGCCGATCCCGAGCACGTTCTCCCTTTCGATAAAATCGGGAATCAGCGCCATCACCTCCCGCGCGAAGCCCGGATCGTCCGCTTCCTTCGGGTTGATGCACAGCCAGCAGAAATGCTTGATCCCGAAACGCGCGGCACGCTTCGGTTCATACTCGGTCAGCTGTCGGAAATAATCGTGGAAGCCATCGGCGGAAGAGCGGTCGAAGCCCGCCCAGAAAGCGGGTTCGCAAAGCGCCTCGCAGCCAGCGATGGCGAGCTTCTCGTAGTCATCCGTGGTGCGGCTGACCATGTGGGCATGGGGTTCGATGTAACGCATGGGAAAATTAGGAAACGGGTGCGCCGGTCGCTCCCTGGAAGGGCGCGGTTTCGGAGATTTCGGGAGTCATGTCGGAGAAGACCTCCAGTACGGCCTTGGCGCGGTCCGGGCGATTTTCTTGGAGCACTTGCAGAGCCTTGGCAAAGTATTCGAGGCGGATGTCGCCTACCCCCTCGTGCCTTTCCAAACGGTCAAGAAACGCGGCGAGATCGATCACCCTGGCACGGGCGTCGATGAACTGCAGGTTCAATAATTCCTTCTTGCTCAACATGGTTTTAGGTTAAACCGGAATCGGGTGCTGTGAAACAAAAACCTCGCGGCGGATATAGGTTTCCACCGCGAGGAAAAACGGTCGAGCCGCCATCGCCCCGAGTCACTGGTATCCCTCCGACGCTGAGCGGTGGCCGCCCTGAAATGTGCAAACACCGGAGATTAATACGCAACGGAATGGCTCACGTCTTTCAACGGGATTCCGGAGCGGATTCATCAACAACTTCGGTCTCCGCAACCTTGCCGCCTGAGTAAGCCAGACCTGGCACGACCTTTCTCATCAGCTTGGAAAAACCGCTCTCGGCGGATGCCATGTCGGACTCCGCCTGACGTATGGCCTTCTCCCATGCCCCGGCGAATCCCGGAGCCTGCTCGCGCATGGAACTGACCGCAATTTCCTGCATACGGAACTGCCGCTGCTCGGATTTATCAGGCTTGTTCTGCAAGGCGGCGAGATTCACTCGGAGGTTTTCGTTCTGCTCCTTGAGCGTCTCGATCTCCTTGGACAGCGATTCGCTGCCGGTGGCGGTGATCTTCATCTGCGTATTGAGGTGCGACTGCATCTCGCGCTTTTCGGCCTCGATCCGCTTGATCTCACGCTTGAGGGACATTTTCGCCCCGATCGCGTTCTTGAGGATGAAAATTGCGACGAGCAAGCCCAAGGCGAGGCCCCAGACAAATTGGCTTTTGATGATTTCCTGAAAATCCATGATTCTTTCCCTTATTCTTCGGGTTTATCCCCTGTCTCCGCGGGTGTCTCCGCTTCCTCAGCAGTTTCCGGCGTTTCCTCGGCTTCGTCCAACGGTTTCTCGGCGAGGAGTTCGATGACCCCCTCGGTGAGATCCTCCGAATCCGCGATATAGAGGACAAAGGGCAGCCCGGTGTTCGAGTTCCCGGAAACATCGAAGACTCCTTCGATATTCCGCTCCTTGGCGATCTGCTGCGCGGCACCGGAAATTCGATCCAGCGAGCTGCGCATCGTCTCGACCATCACCTTGTTGATCCGTTTGTCTTCGGACTCGCGGAATTCCTCGAACTCCTGCCTCAGCGTCTCCGCTTCCTGGCGCTTGATCTCAAAATCCCGGACAAGTTTCTTACCACTCTCCGATTCTATCTCGTTCTTCTTGGCCTGGATCTGCGACTGCAGCACCTGCAGCTCCCCAATGATCCCTCGCAGCTGCACGGCACGCTTGTTCTGGAGTATCGCATCGCGCTGCGATTTGAGATCTTTCTGCATCTCCGCCGTCGAAGGAAGCTCGCGATAGATGTCGGTAACCCGCACAACCGCAAATTTCGGAGCCGCAGCCGAGATCGCGACCAACGAGATCCAAAGTAAGGTGACTGAAAATTTCATGGCTTTAGAAGAACTTTATCCTCCCGGCTGCAGCTTGTCGACACCCATCCTTTTGAGAGATTTGGAGGACTAGGCCTCTTGCACCGGCAGGGCGGAGACCTCCTCGCGGAGCTTCTCGGCAAGCGGTGTGGAAAGGTAGCGCTCGCTGGAGGAGCAGCCGACGGTGACGATGCGCTTACCCTTGTATTCGGGGCGTTTGGCGACCTCCATGGCGGCCCAGACGTTCGCACCTGTGGAGATACCGGCTGGCAACCCTTCCAGCTGGGCGAGAGCCTGCGCCGTGGCGAAGGCATCCTCGTTGCTTACCAGGATACTCTCGTCGATGATGTCAACGTTGAGGTTACCAGGGATGAAACCGGCTCCAATGCCTTGGATCATGTGCGGACCGGGCTGGCCGCCGAAAATCACCGGACTGTTCGTGGGCTCAACGGCGAAGGTTTTCATGTCGCAGCGCGATTTGAGAACCTCGGAAACGCCGGTGATCGTACCGCCTGTACCGACACCGGCAACGAACGCGTCGATCTGCCCATCGGTGTCGCGCCAGATCTCTTCGGCGGTCGTCTCACGATGCGCCTGGGGGTTCGCGGGGTTGTCAAACTGACCGGGGCCGAAGGCACCGGGTGTTTCGGAAAGGAGCTTCTTGGCCATCGCGATCGCGCCACCCATACCTTTCGCACGCGGTGTCAAAACGATCTCCGCACCGAGCAAGCGAAGCAAGACGCGGCGCTCCACCGACATGCTCTCTGGCATGGTCAGGATGCAGCGGTAGCCCTTTGCACGCGCCACGAAGGCGAGGGCGATACCGGTGTTGCCGGAGGTCGGTTCGATAATCAGTCCACCTGGCTTGAGAAGACCGTCGCGCTCGCCAGCCTCGATCATGGACTTTCCGATCCGATCCTTCACACTGAAGAGAGGGTTGAAAAACTCCGCCTTCACGCAGATCTCGGCCTCCAGGCCCTTGGTGATGTGATTGAGGCGAATAAGAGGGGTGTTGCCGACCGTGTCGACCATGTTGTGTGCGATATTCATGGTGGTTGTGTAGTGTTGAGGATCTAAGTTGGCCTCAACTTACGAAGCCCAAGCACCGCCCACCAGTGCAAACATCCCCAGCAGGACGAAAAATCCCATCCGCCGCCCAACGCGGCATCTGAACCGCAGGAATCGAGCTATCTTGCAACGGGTGAATTCCCGCCCTACCCTTTCCGACGATTTCGAAGCAGCGGGTGGTCGGCGGCCGGCATCTATTTTTCCGAAGCCGCATCCATGAGCAACACCGCGCCACTGCCGCTGTTGAGCAAAATCACTCCGGTAACAAACACCAGCGTCAGCCATGCAAATATTTGGAAAGGCACCTGAAGTTTCATTACCGGTTCAACCTATCTCTAACCGGGGCGCGAATGTGTAAACTGCAGGTAATAAATTCAGGTCAACTCAGGCCAGTATTCTCATGGGACGTCGCTGTTGCGGACGCATCATATACTCCGACAATCTCTACAAAGCAGCTCCTACGAAAGCAACCGACACTCCGACTCAGATCTGGAAGTCAGAAGTGCCTGAATCGAGGTGCAGGCCGCACTCGAACTTCTCGCCGTTGAACCTCGTTCCCTCGGAGCTGCCGTCCTCCGATGGGCGCGTGCTGTGCCAATCTCCCATCGTCACATAACCCTGCTCGCCGAGCGGATGCTTGGGGAGCTTGTTCTGATGGTAAAAAAGATCCACCTGTGCATCCGCCCAATCCAGGATGGGATAAACTTTCAGAGTCTTCTTCTGCTGCTCCGCGAAGGTGCGGGTCTGCCGCGTCTCAGAATGGGCACGCCGAAGGCCGCTGATCCAGACATCTCCACCGATCTCACGGAGGGCACGGCTCATCGGCTCGACCTTTGTCAGCATCCCGTATTTATCGGAGCCCTCCTTGCCGTTTTCCCACAGATTCCCCCACAGCGCCTGCATCCGTGCGGCAGAAACGGTGGGTTGGTAAATGCGGTAATCGAGCGGAAATTTCTCCATCAACTCATCCGCATACAGGTAGGTCTCGGGAAACAAGAATCCGGTATCGATGAACACCACCGGCACGTTCGGCGCATGGTCGCGGAGCAGCTTGAGCATCACCGCCGCCTGGAGGCCGAAACTCGTACTCGCCACCAGCCGGTCGCCAAGGCGCTCATACAGCAACTCCAGCCGCTTACCCGCAGGCAGACCCTGCAACTCAGCCGACAGCTGAGCAGGATCGATCTCTGTCATCGGGACGACTTTCAGTGCTTCCATGGTATTCATTTTCGGGGCGGGGCACACCCGCTGAAGGATTAGGCGCGTGCCTCTGCCTTGATGTTCTTGTGAAAATCCTTGCCCTGTTCGGTGGCGGAAACGTAGCCGGAACGGATGCAGAAATCACCGAAGCGCTCGCCTTCGTTCCGTTCCTTTGCGTAGCGGCGGATGATGGGCGCAAGCAGATCCTTGATCTCGTTTCCGGGGAAATTTTCACGGTAAAGCTTCGAGAGCCTCTGCCCGGCAAATCCACCACCGAGATAGACATTGTAGCAGCCTGGCGAACGGCCAACGAAGCCGATCTCGGAAATGTAAGGACGTGCGCACCCGTTCGGGCAACCTGTCATACGGACGGTGATCGCGTCGTGGCGTAGCCCTGATTCCTCGAGTACCTCTTCAAGCTCATCGATCAGATCGGGAAGGTAACGCTCCGCCTCCGCGAGCGAGAGCCCGCAGGTCGGGAGCGCGACGCAAGCCATCGAGTTCAGGCGTAAGCCGCTTTTCTCGTGACTGTCCTTCATGCCGTATTGTTCAAGAAGCTTTTCGATTTCCGAGCGCTTCTCAGAAGAAACATTCGCGATCATCAGATTCTGGTTCGCGGTGAGGCGGAAGTCGCCGTCGTGGATTTTCGCGATCTCGCGAAGTCCGGTACGCATCGGATACTGCGGGGTATCGAGCACACGCCCGCCCTGGATAAAAAGGGTGAGGTGATGCTTGCCATTTCCCCCTTCGACCCAGCCGTAGCGGTCGCCATTATCCTCGAAAGCATAATCGCGAACCGACCCAAGCTCGTAGCCTAGATATGTGTTCAGCTCGGCAAGGAACCAATCGGCACCCCGGTCATCGACCGTGTATTTCAGTCGAGCGTGTTTACGCTCGGTGCGGTCGCCGTAATCGCGCTGGACCAGCACGACTTTCTCGGCCACGTCATTGACCTGATCCACGGCACAAAAACCGATAACATCGGCGGTGCGAGGATAGGTCTTCTCATCGCCGTGGGTCATGCCCATGCCGCCGCCGACTGCCACATTGAAGCCAACCAGTTTCCCTTCCTCTACAATCGCGATGAAGGAGAGGCAGTTTGCGAAAATATCCACATCATTCGATGGCGGGACGGCGATGGTGATTTTGAACTTTCGCGGTAGGTAGGTCTTGCCGTAGATCGGCTCAAAATCCTCTTCGCTCGTTTCAACCTTTTCTCCGTCCAGCCAGATCTCGTGGTAGGCGCGAGTGGCGGGTGTCAGGTGATCGGATATCTGTTGCGAAACTTTCAGCACCTCGGCGTGAACCGAAGACAGGTGCGGATTCGGATTGCACATCACATTGCGGTTCACATCGCCACAGGCCGCGATCGTATCCATCGCAGCCTGGTTGATCTCAGCGATGGTGCGCTTGAGGTTCGTCTTGATGATCCCGTGAAATTGGAACGCCTGCCGCGTCGTTAGCTTGATCGTACCGTTGGCAAACTGTGTCGCCATCCGGTCCGTTTCAAGCCACTGCTGCGGGGTCGCCACACCGCCGGGAACGCGGATGCGGATCATGAAGGAAAACGCTTTCTCAAGCTTGTGCTTGCGGCGGTTCTGGCGCAGGTCGCGGTCGTCCTGCTGGTAGGTTCCGTGGAATTTCAGCAACTGCTGATCATCCTCGCTCATGGATCCAGTGGAAAGATCGGCAAGACCTTCCTCGATCGTTCCGCGCAAATAATTGCTACGGGTCTTGATTCCTTCGTTGGCCGCTAGTTTTTTCTCGGACATGGTGTTTGGGAGAGTGTTGGGGTGTGGAAATGTTTTAACCGCAGATGGACGGGATGGCCGCAGATTGAAGAAGGGTTTTTCTTGGAATGAAATTTGGCAAAGTCTTATCTGCGTCCATCCCGTTTGCTATGCCCGTTGAGTGCATCTGCTGTTGAATTGATTTTCTTGAGTTAGTAAACGTCGCGTTGATAGCGTTTGGATTTTTTCAGCGCATCGACGTATTCTTCTGCTTGCTCACGGCTCTTCGCCCCGTAGTTTTTCACCACGGAAATCAATGCCTCGTGGACATCCGCCGCCATCCGGTTGGCGTCGCCGCAGACGTAGAAATGCGCGCCCTCTTCAAGCCAGGCATAAAGCTCCTCGCCCTTCTCCAGCATCCTGTCCTGAACGTAGACCTTCTCCGGCTGATCTCGGGAGAACGCCAAATCCAGCTTCGTGAGTTGCCCGTCTTTCAGGTAATCCTGCCACTCGAGCTGGTAGAGAAAATCGTAGGTGTAGTGCTGGTCGCCGAAGAGCAGCCAGCTCTTGCCCTCCGCTCCGACAGCAGCGCGGTGCTCCACGAAGGAGCGAAACGGTGCAATGCCGGTTCCAGGGCCAACCATGATGATCGCCGTGTTGCTATCTGCAGGCAGGCGAAAATTCTTGTTCGGCTGCACGAAGATCGGGACGTTATCCCCGGCCTTCGCGACATCGGTAAGAAACGTTGAGCAGACACCCTTCCGCTTTCTTCCGTGAGTCTCATACCTCACCGCAGCGACGGTCAGATGCACCTCATCCGGGTGAGCTAGCGGACTCGATGCGATCGAATACAGCCGGATCGGAAGCTTGCGGAAAATCCCTGCAAGCGCCTCGGCGGAGAGCCCGTCCGGGGCAAAATCGATCAGCGCATCCACGATCTCGCGACCATCAATGTAGGCGCGGAGTTTCTCCTTCGCACCATCCTCCAGAAGCTCCGCGAGCGCCGCCGAGCCGGTGGCCGCTGCAAGCTTCTTGAGAACTGCCTTGGAAAGAGCGGTGATGTCAAAATCCTCCCGCAGGGCATCCGCCAGATGCTTTTGCCCCGCACCCTTGACCTCAATCTCTTCGGTGCCCTTGAGCTTCACTGCATTGAGGACGTCCTTGATCATGGCGGGGCAATTCGTCGGCAGCACGGCAAGCGAGTCACCGGGTTCGTAATTCATCCCACTGCCCTCAAGCGAAAGCTCGACGTGAACCGTTTCCTTCGCGGATCCTTCACCATTCAGCAGCACATTATCGAAAACTTCTGAGGGAAACGGATTCTTCTTCCCGAAATCGACCCCACCCGGAGCCACTGCCTGGGCTATCACCGAGGGCGCAGACACTGCTGTGGGAGCGAGCTCCTTGATTACCACATCGAACCATTCCGTATAGGAATCCTCGTAGTCCACATCGCAATCCACCCTCGGCGCGATGCGTTGCGCTCCGAGCTTCTCAAGCCGCTCATCAACTTGTTTGCCAATCTCGCAGAATTGCTCATACGAAGTATCGCCAAGCGCGCAGACAGAAAATTTCACTCCGTCGAGCTTCACATCCTCGGCCATGAAAGCCTTGTGGAAACCTACCGCAGTCTCGGGAGCCTCGCCGTCGCCCCAAGTGGAGACGATCACCAGCAGGTTCTCGAACTTCGCCAGATCGGCGGGCGCGAGGTCAGCCATGTTTTTCATCACCGCCTTGAAGCCCTTCTTCTTCGCCACTTTTATCGCTCGATCCGCAAGCTCCTCGGAATTGCCGCTCTCCGTACCATAAAGCACAGTGAGTTTTCCGGCAACCGCAGGTGCGGACTGAACCGCTGCGGGCGCACCGGATGACGCGAGGAATCCGCTGAGCCATCCGCGCTGTAGCGCATCAAATTCAGCAAGCAACGAATCCAGCGCCGTGCGCTGGTCTGGTGAAAACGGAGAACTGTTGGGAAGCATAATCCTTAGTTTGTTACCTTGTTTAATCAGGTTTCTGCCAGAATCTTTCCCCAGCCAAGGAAAAACGCAACATCTATTTAGAGAAAATACCTAAAATTCATCTCCGCCTGGAAACCGCCAATCCTACGACCCACACTCTGAACTGGGGCAATTTTAGGATTTAGAGTTTATGATTTAGAGTTTAGACCATCCCTATGCCCACCGTCCAAGTCGACCTCGCCGAACGATCCTACCCTGTTATCGTCGAGAATGGATTGCTCGGAAAAGCCGCATCCCACCTCTCGGATCACGGCCTCTCCCATCTTCGTCCCGCCATCATTTCGGATGAAACCGTAGCATCCCACCATAGCGAGGCTCTTCTTGCAGGATTTCCCGGAACCAAACCCACTCTCCACACCGTTCCCGCCGGAGAAGCCTCCAAATCCCTTTCCCACGCCGAGTCGCTCTGCCGCGAAATGATCCAGGCAGGCCACGACCGCCGCTCCCTTATCATCGCCCTCGGCGGCGGTGTCGTGGGGGATCTCGCAGGATTCGTCGCATCCATCTTTTACCGCGGCATACCTTTTGTTCAAATCCCCACCACCATCGTCTCACAAGTCGATTCATCCGTCGGCGGCAAAACCGGCGTCAATGTCGCCGAAGGCAAGAACCTTGTCGGTGCCTTCCATCAGCCCAAGCTCGTCCTCGTCGATCCCGAGACCCTGCGAACTCTCCCCGCCCGGGAATTCCACGAAGGCTTCGCAGAAGCGATCAAGCACGCCGCCATTCGCGATGCCGATATGCTAACAGACCTGCTCACCATCGATCCGGAACAGCGGGATGTCCCCTGCGATCTCCTTGCCCGCAACATCGCCATCAAAGCGCGTGTCGTCGAGGCCGACGAATACGAAACCAAAGACATACGCGCCTTACTCAACTTCGGCCACACCATCGGCCACGGTATCGAGGCATCCCTTCCCTATGGCGAGATGCTCCACGGCGAAGCGATCGCACTCGGCATCCGTGCCGCATTGCACATCTCCGAAAAACACTCCGGCCTCCCCCCCGAAAGCTCACAGAAGATCCTTTCTCTCCTCCGCCATTTCAACCTCCCCCTCACGCTTTCCGATTCCATCCAGACCGCCACCGTCATGGACCGTCTCGCTCGCGATAAGAAATTCAAATCCGGAAAAATCCGCTTCGTCACCCTCTCGGAAATTGGCAATGCACAAGTCATAGAATCCGTCACTCTGGCCGATCTCGAAGCTACGATCGACCACCTGAGGAGCTGAAAATTCAAACCTCAATGTAGATTCCTATTCACGTCATTTACTGCAGTGAACCCACCCAACCAGGGTCTTCCGCTGGTCACTGATCACCTGGCACTAGCCACTCACCTCTTCATCGAGATTTGAATTTTGAAACTTGAATTTTTAAACGGCGACTGCCTCAAAACCCTCCCCACTCTCTCGGCGGAATCCTTCGACCTTGTCGTCACCTCACCGCCCTACAATCTCGGGATCAACTACTCATCCTTCAAGGACACCGCACCACGAGAGGAGTTCCTCGCCTGGTGCAAGCAATGGGCAACCGAAGTCAAACGCGTCATGGCGGACGACGCATCGTTCTTCCTCAACATCGGTGCCGCCCCATCCAACCCACTCCTCCCCCACCAGCTCATCCTCGCGCTCACCGAAGAGCCTGATCCCCTTTTCATCCTCCAGAACACCTTCCACTGGATCAAATCGATCAGCATCGAAACCACCGCCGGGCAACAGATCTCCGCCGGCCATTTCAAGCCCATCAATTCAAAGCGCTACGTCAACGACTGCCACGAATACGTCTTCCATCTCACTAAGACGGGGAACGTCCCGCTCGACCGACGCTCCGCCGGCGTCCCCTATCAGGACAAATCCAATATCGCGAGATGGGGACACACCGGTGGCAAGGATCTCCGCTGCCGCGGCAATACATGGTTCATCCCCTACGAGACGATCCAGTCCCGCAAAGGCGAACGCCCCCACCCCGCCACCTTCCCAGTCGCACTTGCCGCGCAATGCATCAAGATCCAAGGAAAAGCGGAAGCAACGCGTATGCTCGATCCTTTCCTCGGAATCGGCTCGTCGGCACTCGCCGCAAAGTCCATAGGCATCGCCTCCTTCACCGGCATCGAGATCGATCCCGACTATCTTGCCGTAGCGAAACGCCGCCTCGATCCACCAAAAGAACCGGGTTCTTTAACCTGATTTGCGTCCCGGGAAGGCGAACCCAGTTTCGCAACACCCACCGGCTTCCCTCCAACAGGCTTGCGAATAACTCCCTTGCCCTTTGCTTTCCAGTTACTTAACTTTTATTAAATTTACGTCTTCCCATACGAAAAAGAATCTCGTATTCTAAAAAATCCCGAGCGTCCACACAGTCTTTTCGTAAAAAAGATTAACTTTAGGGTTGATTACTATCGAGTAACCCGGTTATCTTCTCTTTCGCAATGGCTGTGCTCCCTTACACGTCCCAAAACATGAACACTACAACCAGCCAAAATGAAAAATACACAACCAAGTGCCTCCGGCACCTCGGTGAAAGCCGAAGCCGATCGTCTTGCAGACTTCGTCCTGTTCACACAGCGAAGCTGCATTCTTAACCTGTCAAGCGAACTCAACAAGGGGAACGTCTCATTCCCCCAGTCCTTCCTCCTAACCTATCTTTCCAGCGAAGAATATCTGACTATGTCCGACATCGCGAAAAAAATGGGCCATTCCACCGCAGCCGCTACCGGCCTCGTGGATCGGTTGGAAAAACTGTCCTACGTTGAGCGAGTTCATGCATCCGAAGACCGCCGCAAAATCATGGTGCGCATCACCTCAAAAGGAGTCGACCTTGTCTCCAAGATGCGCAAGGAGATTGCAACGGACCTCGCAGGCATACTGGCAGGCATGGATGAAGAAGAGGCTGAAACAGTTGAACACACCAACCGTGCGCTTAAAAACCGCGCGATTGCCTAATACTCTGTCTCCCCCCTGAATAATCCAGCTTGGCGAATACCAAGCGCCTCCGTTACGGTTCACCCCGTGACGGAGGCGTTCTTGTTTATAGACCCAATCTCCAATCTTCCCGGATTCCGGGCGGACTGGATCCCCCGCATCCTCGGTGCCGATGTCCTCGGCGACCGCGATTTCGCTCTGGGAAACCTCGCCCCGCTTCACGACGACATTATCGCGCTCAAATATCCGGATATCCAAACCCGCCATCATGCGGAACAGATCCACGGCAAGGGCGTCACTATCGTTTCTGAAAACGGAACAGAGGAAACCGTGACCCACCTCGGTGCCGACGGACTCATCACCAATATTGCGCATCAACTGCTCGGTATCTACGTCGCCGACTGCGCAGCCATCTATCTCGCCGATCCCGTCACCCGCTCCATCGGCCTCCTCCACTCCGGAAGGAAAGGCTCCGAACTGAACATCCTCGCAAATGCGGTCGGTAAAATGTCCTCCGCTTTCGGCACAGATCCAGCCGATCTCACTTGCGTCCTCTCTCCCTGCATCCGTCCGCCCCACTACGAGGTAGACATTTCGCAAATCATAGCAACTCAGGCACGCAAGCTAGGTATCCGGAATTTCCACGACTCCTGCATGAACACCGCCGAAGACCTCGCCCTCCACTACTCCTACCGCATGGAAAAAGGCCAAACCGGCCGCATGCTAGCCCTCCTATCCATCTCTTAATTTCAGCGTTTCAGTTCTCAGTATTTCAGCGCTTTCTCCAAAATGTTCTCCCCTGCAAAAATCAATTTATTACTCCGCGTCCTCAGGAAGCGTTCCGACGGATTCCACGAGATCGAGACACTGATGGCCAAACTTCCCGGCCTCGCCGACGAAATCACCATCACCCCTGCCGAATCCTTTTCTTTCACCTGCGACGACCCGTCGCTGCCCACAGACGGTGCAAACCTCATCGTCAAGGCGGTCGAAGCGCTCTCCAAGGAATCTGGAGAAGAGTTCCCATTCCACATCCATCTGGAAAAGCGCATTCCCCACGGAGCCGGACTCGGTGGCGGATCCTCCAACGCGGCCACCACCCTCCTCGCTCTCAACGGTCAACTCGCGAAACCGCTCGCACCGGAAACCCTTCACTCCATCGCCGCTGCCCTCGGTTCCGACGTTCCATTCTTCCTCTACGCCGGCAGCGCCCTCTGCACCGGCCGCGGAGAAATTATCACCGCAGCCCCAACTCCACCTTCACTCCCCGTCGTCCTCTTCAAGCCAAGGTTCTCCGTGCCGACCCCAGACGCCTACCGAAACTGCCTCAATGCCGAACCGGTTTCTGGAATCCGCTACAGCGAACAGCAATACGGGGATCTCACGCTCGTCAACGACCTTGAACAACCCGTCTTCACAAAGCACCGCTACCTCGCCGAGCTAAAAGACTGGCTGCTTCACCGCCGCGATACCAAAGCCGCTCTCATGTCGGGCTCAGGCTCAACGGTGTTCGCAATCCTCCGACCCAATGCGGATCCAAAACGCCTCATCGGCTCCGCCCACAAATATTTCGACCCAAACCTCTGGACCTGGTCAGGAACCTTGTAGCTACCGCGTCTCGCGTAGCTGTGGCGTCTCGCCGCAGGCTGTGGTTGCTGCGTCTCGCCGCAACTCACAACCCTCCCACCGCATCCAAGAAACACGGATACAACGGCTCCCAGCCCCTCGACCTGAGCTTTTCATTCGAAACCCTCTTGTGCGTCCATCCCCGCTTGCGGTTCAAATCCCGCGGCCCGAATGGCGGCAAGTCCTTCCCGAAGATCCGCGCCAAGCCCTGATACACCTCCAACTGGCTCAAGCTACCTGAATCACTCACATTAAAAATCTCTCCGCCCGAAAACTCGTCCAGCGTAAGCAAATGGAACACCGCCTTCGCCGCATCGTCCCGGTGGATCTGATTAATGAAACGCTTCCCATCATCCTCGATCACCGCCTCGCCACTCTGGAACTTCCTCAGCAGAACACTCCTACCCGGTCCGTAGATTCCGGCAAGCCGCGCAACCACCCCACCCGCTCCCGTCACCACCTGCTCCGCCTCTAGTAGGATTTTCCCCGTCTCACGATCTGGCACAGTCTCCGACTCCTCTGTCACCCTCTCACCGTTCACCTGCGCATAAACCGAACTGCTAGATGTAAACAGCAGCCTCGCATCCGGAAACCGCTGCACCAGGTTCCGGCATCCCTCAAGATACACTTGGCGATACGCATCACCCCCGCCCCGCCCCGACGACGCGCAGTGAACCACCGCATCAGCATCAGGCAGCTCCCCCACAGATCCCGAATTGCTCACGTCGCAGGGAATAAAATCGCCACCCCCGCTCAAGGTCGCTCCCTGCGCATCCCAACCCCCGTCCCGGAATACCCGAAGAATCTCCTCACCGAGGTAGCCCGCACCAATCACGATCACTTTGCTCATCTTCGCGACGGTATCTCGCCAAGTGCCAACCAATCAACCATCTTCCCGGCGCCTTTGCGTTGAAAAATCTCGAGCCTCGCCCATTCTCCCCGCCACATGCCCAACTTCGACGAATCCTCCCTCCGCAAGGCCGCCGCGTGGCAGGACTTCAAGGAGGCGCAGTCGCTACTCAATGTTGGAGCCGTAGTCTCTTCCGAGAAAACCAATGACGGCTGGCGCGGCTCAGTCAAAGTCGGCAAACGTATGTTCCGCGCCACGGTCGCTGCACGCACCCCTACTTGGTTCGATGCGAAATGCCCCTGCCCGGCAAACCAGCGGGAAGGCACATTCTGCCCCCACGCCATCGCTGCCGGACTGCATCTCCTCAATCCGCCGCAGCCAAAAGCACCAACGGAGCAAAAATCCGCCCCGCAAAACGCCATGCCCGATCTTGCATGGACGATACGCCTCCACGGGCCATGGCAGGAAAACCTTCGGAAAGGCAGGCTCTCCGCCTCCGTTTCGCACTCGGAGAGTGCACCATCGGATGCCGATTCCCGCCTGACAGCCTGGCTCGTCTCCCAAAACGCGGTTTCCCGCCCTCCTGTCCAACTCTCGCTCTCTCCCGCTAATCTCCCCGGATTCCTCTCCTCCATTGAAGGGCATCCGAATGTCACCACCGACTCCGGCGAAATCTCGATCGATACCGGAACCCAAATCATCCTCGATAACTGTAATCTTGCAGGAAACACGATAATCTTCGCACCGGCTCAGCAAGAGATCGTTCGAATCGATGAATCCTTCTGGAAAATCTCCTCCACAGGCCTTTCTCGAATTGGAAATTCAAAGCCAACGGAGCAAATTGCTGCCGTCCTCCGAACACTATCCGAAGCGAAACAAGCCATAATTCCCGTCGGCGAGTTCCTCCATGATCTCGACTCCCTCCAATCCCACCTCGATTTCTCGGCATCCGAATGGTTCGAGTCCCTGCATTTCACACCGGCGAAGCCGGACTTCGAGCTCAGCGTAACGGGATCCACATCCAAAATCTCCGTCGAACTGCGCACCTCCTACTCCCATTCGGATCTACCCTGCCTCGACGGCGACACCATCCATACCCGCAACCCAACCGAAGAAACCAAAGCCCGATCGACCCCACCTCTCCGCGACGGCACATTCGCGACATCCGATCCCGACGCGATCCGGAGCTTCCTGACAGAATCTCTCCAAGCTTTCCCGGATTCCTGGAAACGGGACCTCGCCCCAGCCATCCTCACGCTTGCCTCTTCCTACGTCTACATCTCGCCGAAAATAGAAATCGTATCCTCCGGCGAGGACTGGCTGGACTTCAACCTCAGCTTTGAAACGGACTCCGGATCGCCCATCCCCGCCGCCGAAGTCCGCCGTCTTCTCCGTTCAAAAGGCTCATCCGGCCAGCCTTCCAAAGGCAAACAGATCATCCTCTCCGATGACATTGAAAACCTCATCGACCCCCTCTTTGAAGACCTCGATATCCGCCAGGAAAACGGCCGATTTCTCACCAAGGGTGCCTCCTCACAAATCATACGTGAAATTTGTAAAAAGTCTGATAAATCACACAGTGATAACACTTTATACGATTATAATGACATCAAATTACCAGCACACCTACAAGCCGTCCTGCGTCCATACCAAGCGCACGGATTCAGCTGGTTAATCGATCGATTGAAACGATACGACGGAGCTCTTCTAGCCGACGACATGGGGCTAGGTAAGACGCTTCAGACCATCGCTTGTATCGAGCACTTGTTCACAACTTGTCCACAGCCCAAACCAGCACTCATTGTGGTAACCACTTCGCTGCTCGGCAACTGGCTGGCCGAGTTCAAACGCTTCGCCCCCGCCCGGAGAGTTGTGATCCTGCACGGAAACAATCGCGACAAGCTGCGGGATCAGATTCGCCCGAGGGATGTCGTCCTGACCACCTATGGAACCCTCTCCCGGGATCTCGCATGGCACCTGAAACAGGAATACTCGATCGCCGTGATTGACGAGGCCTCCCTGATCCGCAACCCCGATACCGACCATTCCAAGGCGGTCGCCAAACTGAACGCCGCCAACCGCATCGCCCTGACGGGAACTCCGGTGGAAAATTCCGCCCGCGACCTCTGGTCCATCTTCCGTTTCGTCCAGCCAGGCTGGCTCGGCACCCGCAGCCATTTCAAGGAACGCTACGAAACCCCGATTTCCTCTCCGGAGTCCGCCCCCCGCGCAGCAACACTGCTGCGACTCAAAACCTCCCCCTTCGTCCTCCGCCGCACGAAATCCGAGGTCGCCCCGGAACTCCCCTCCAAGATCCTGATCGACGAATTCTGTGCCCTTTCCAAGGATCAACTCGCCACCTACCGCGACCTCCTCGCCGCTGGCCGACGCCGTATTGATGAGATCCGCGACTCCGGCCAAGATGCCGCCGCCCGGATGCAGACGCTCACCACGCTCCTGCGCCTCCGCCAGACCTGTTGCGATCTCGCTCTCCTCGGTTCCGACAAACTCCGCGAGCTCCCCGTTCCCCGCCGCTCGGCGAAACTCGAACGGCTTTTGGAAATCGCGGATCAGTCCATCGCATCCGGCAGCAAGATCCTGGTCTTCTCTCAGTTCCAGAAACAACTCGTCGAAATCGAAACGTCTCTCAACAGCATCGGAATCAACTCTCTGCGCCTCGACGGAAAGACCCGCAACCGTCAGCAACTCGTGGATCGCTTCCAATCGGATTCCGGCCCACCGGTTTTCCTGATCTCTCTCAAAGCAGGTGGCTACGGACTCAATCTCACGGCCGCCGATATCGTCATCCACTTCGACCCCTGGTGGAATCCAGCCGCCGAAGCCCAGGCAACCGACCGCGCTCACCGCATCGGCCAGACCAAGCCCGTCACGGTCTTCCGGCTCCTGACGAGGGGAACGGTAGAGGAAAAGGTCGTCCATCTCCAATCCACAAAAAGGCAACTCGCCGACTCCCTCGACGAATCCTCCACCAGTACCGGCAATGCACCCGCATTTTCATCCGCCGAGTTGGAACGACTGCTGCTCGATTGATGGTTTGGGTCTTTCTCGCCCAGGGCGATCTTATGAGCTTGGAAAAGAAAACTTCGAATTCATCCAACGGTCGTATCAAACGTCAATGACCGAAGATGCATTGGTATCTGCGTCGTTTTCCATCCAACTTCTCGGCTTTCTCAAAATCAAATATTTGAAAGTCAAATACTCTGGATTGGCGTCCATTGGCGTGCATTCGCAGTTAATATATCCGTAGTTGAGCTGGTTTTCTCCCTAGCTCTTAATCGCCCTGCTTTCCCAACCCAGGAAAATGCAGTTGTCAGATCGTTCGATAAGCGGTATTTTCCACGCTCTTAAAGGAATATCCATCATGCCGCTGAGAGAAAAGCCCCGTTTGAGCACACCTACCATTGCCGTATTGTCCTTGCTGCTCGCCTTTCTGGCACCGGTTTCACTCTGCTTGGCGGAGACTTCCAACAACGGCTGGAAGATGATCAAGGTCGGTGGTCGCGATTACGTTTCCATCCAGAGCGTCAAGAGCTTCTACAATTTCACCAAACTCACCCGAACCGGCAATTCAGTCGTCCTTGAGAATAAGAAGGTCGAAATGAAGCTCAAAGTCGGCGGCAACGAGTGCCTGATGAATAACGTGAAATTCGTGTTCTCCAATTCTGTCGTAGCCTCCGGAAACGGCATTTACATCTCACGTATGGATCTAGCGAAACTCATCGATCCCGTGCTTCGCCCGAATTTCATTAATAACGCCGGGGATTTCCGGACAGTCATCATCGACGCCGGCCACGGCGGCAAAGACCCCGGGGCAACCAACCCCATCGGCACCGAAGCCAACTACAACATCAAGATGGCGCTTCGGCTCAAAAAGCTCCTCGTGGCCAAGGGATTCAAGGTCAAGATGATACGCGAATCCGACCGCTTCTATTCTCTCCAGGAGCGGGTGAATATCGCCAACACCGTGAAGGTGAATGCGATCTTCGTCAGCCTTCACCACAATTCAGGCGGACGCTCCGCTCGAGGCATCGAGACTTTCACCCTTTCCCCTCCCGGGGTTTCCCATTACGGCAGTGCTCTTAAAGCCAGCGATGCACACAAGAGAGCGGGCAACCAGCATGACTCGGCGAACATAGCCCTCGCCACCGCCCTCCACGGATCGGTGCTGCGCAGGCTCGGCAATAACACCCTCGACCGTGGCATCAAGCGCGCCCGCTTCAGCGTGCTCTCCGGGGTGCGTCATCCCGCCGTGCTCTTCGAAGGCGGCTTCATGAGCCATTCCTACGAGGCCAAGCTCATCGGCAACGAATCCTATCAGGCTGCCGTCGCAGCGGGAATGGTGGACGCCATCGTGCGCTACCGCTTTGCGGTCGGTCGTGCCCCTGTATCCGCAACGAAGCCGTGACTCCGAGCTGCGGGTGATCTCACCTCAGGCATTCCCGGAGGACGGATCCAAAACATGTTTCGCATGTAGCCTTCGTGCCCCCTGCTGCTTTGCGTTGAAATCCCCCTAACGCCCTGCATACTCCGGCGCGAAGAACCTCATGCTCACCCTCCTCAAGATCCGCAATCTCGCACTCGTTGATAAACTCGCATGGGAACTCGGCTCTGGCCTCATCTCCGTCACAGGGGAAACGGGCGCCGGGAAATCCGTCATCGTCGGCGCCCTGAAAATGATCCTCGGTGAACGTGCCGACAAAGGTCTCATCCGCACCGGCGAAGACACCTGCACCATCGAATCGATCTTCGACCTCAAGGACGCCTCCGAAATCAACGCCATCCTCGAGGAAGGCGGCCTTGATCCCTGCGAAGACACCCAGATCATCATCCGCCGCTCCATTAGCACCTCGGCCAATCGCCAGTTCATCAACGACTCCCCAGTCACCCTCACCCTCCTGAAAAAAGTCGGCGAGCGCCTCGTCGATCTCCATGGCCCGCACGATCACCAATCACTCCTCTCTCAGGAGCGCCAGCTCGCGATGCTCGATGCCTACGCCGCCACCGAGAAAACCCTCATCACATACCGCACCACCTACCGTACATGGCGCGAGAAATCGCAGCAACTCGAGGAAATCCAGAACGCCTCCGATGCCTCCGAGCAGGAACTCGAACTCCTACGCTACCAGCTCGAGGAAATCCAAAACGCCAACCTCACCGAAGCCGACGGCGACGATCTCCAGGAACGCTACCACCGTTCTTCCAACTCCACCCGTCTCGTCGAACTCGCCGCCCAAGCCGTCTCCGCCCTCTCCGATGACGGGCTCCTTTCCCGTATCTCCGATCTCCAACGCCTGGCCCGTGAGTTGGAGAAATGCGACCCCTCGATTTCCGAAAAACTCACATCCCTAGAAACTGCCTCCATCGAACTCCAGGATCTCGAAGCAACCCTCACCGACTACGCCGAAGAACTAGACATCGACCCCTCCGAAGCCAGCTCCATCGAGGAACGAGTTAACACCGTCGAGACGCTCAAGCGCAAATACGGCCCCACCATCGAAGACATCCTTTCCCGCGAGGCCGCCATCTCAACGCGCCTCGACAACATCGACAACCGCTCCGAGAAAATCGAAGCCCTCACTGCCGCTCTTGCCGAGTCGCGGAAACAACTCGGAGTCGTCGCCAAAAAACTCACCGCCGCTCGCAAAAAATCCGCACCCAAGCTCGCCAAGGACATCGCCTCCCAGCTCAAGGAACTCGGCTTCAAGCAATCCTCCTTCGAGGTCGAACTCTGCACCGTGGAAACCCCCACACTCCTCGGCCTGGAGTCATGCAACTTCCTCTTCGGACCCAACCCCGGCGAACCCCTCCACCCCCTCCGCCAGATCGCCTCCTCCGGGGAAATTTCCCGCGTCATGCTCGCCGTGAAATCTTCCCTCGCCGAGCAGGACTCCACCCCTCTCATGGTCTTCGATGAAATCGACGCCAACGTCGGCGGTGAGATCGCCCGCGCCGTCGGCAAAAAGATGGCTCTCCTCGGCCAACTCCACCAAGTCATCGCCATCACCCACTTCCCCCAGGTCGCCGCCATCGCAGCGCATCACTTCGTCGTAGAAAAAGAAGTCACCTCCGGCCGCACCCGCTCCAAACTCTACCCCGTCCAAGGCGAAAAACGCATCGACGAACTCGTCCGCATGCTAGGCGGCGGTGGCCAGCAAGCCCGCGCCATGGCAGCCTCGCTGCTCGAAGCGTAGCCTCAACTCCACATCTCTTTCTCTTCTTCCATGACCCTCGCCTTCATCGCCACCGGAGACATCGCGCTCCCCAGCTTCCGCCACCTCATCGAGCACGGCCCGAAGCCTAGCCTCCTCATCACCCAACCGGACAAACCCGTCGGACGCAGCCAAAGCAGCACCGTCCCACCGGAAATAAAGACTCTCGCTCTCGCCCACGACATCCCCGTATGGCAGCCAGAGAAGATCAAGGAAATCGCCGAAGATCTCACCGCCCTCGCACCCGATTTCGCCGTCGTCATGGCTTACGGCCAGATCATTGGAAAATCCGTCCGCGAGGCTCCCAAGAAAGCCATCATCAACCTCCACGCATCCATCCTACCAAAATACCGGGGCGCGTCCTGCATCCAGGCCGCCATCGCCAACGGCGACGCGGAAACGGGTATCACCATCATGCACGTCATCCGCGAGCTCGATGCCGGGAACATCATCTCAGCAAAGAAGATCTCCATCGGTGACCAGGAAACCGCCGGTGAACTCCACGACCGTCTCGCAGACCTCGGTCCGTCCGCCCTTAGCGAGGCATTGGAGATACTCGCGGGAAATCCGCATTCAGGCACCCCGCAGAATCCTTCCGAAGTAACCCACGCGCCCAAGCTCCTCCGCGAGCACGGCCGCCTCGATCTATCCCAACCAGCCGACTCACTCGAACGTAAAATCCGTGCCTACCACCCATGGCCCGGGACCTTCACCGAAATCTCCGTGAAAGGGAAAACCAAGCGGCTGAAAATCTTCCCTCCCGTGGAAATCCGCGAGCATTCCCTACCAACTGGAGAACTCCTCCAGCACGAAGGCGAACTCCTCATCGGCTGCGACGAAAAATCCCTCGCCCTTTTCGAAGTGCAGCCAGAAGGATCAAAACGCATGCCCGCCGCAGCGTTCGCTAACAGTTTGTAAACCAAGGAGGGGCTAACGCTTCTCAATCGCCGCCTTCATTTTCCCCAGTCCCTCCAACATCCGAGATCTCGGACAGGCGAAGTTAAAACGCACATAGCCAGGCCAGCCAAAGAAAGCACCGTCGGAGAGAAACAGCCCAGCTTCTTTCTCAAAGAAGTTCGCAGGATTCTCCACACCCAAATCACGGGCGTCGATCCAGGCAAGATACGTCGCTTCCGGAGCGATGATCGAAAGCCCCTTGCACTCCTCGGTAATGAAACGCACGAGCTCGTCGCGGTTGGCTTTCAGGTAAGCGACAAGCTCCAGCCTCCACGGCTCGCCTTCCTTGTAAGCGGCCTCGGCGGCGTAGTACGACAGAGCGTTGATCTCCGCGAGCGTGTGGCCTTTGGCAGAGTTGAACTTCCTGCGTATCGAATCGTCGGGAATAATGGCGAAGGCATAACCAAGCCCGGCGATGTTCCAGGTCTTGCTCGGAGAAAGCAAAGTGATGGTGCGCTTCGCTAGGTTTTCCGGAAGCTGGAGAGCGGAGAAATGCGGTGTCTGCGTTTCATCGAAAATGAGATCGCAGTGGATTTCATCGGACACTAGGACGAGGTCGTGGCGCTCGCAGAATTCCGCGAGCAGAGTGATTTCCTCTGCGCTAAACACACGCCCAAGCGAGTTCTGCGGGTTGCAAAGGAGGAAAATCTTCGTTTTTTTCGAGACGGCTTCCTCCATCTTTTCAAAATCAAACTCCCAGCGACCGTTTACGAAAACATGATCAACAGTCAGGAGAGCCGCCCCCGCATCCTTGTGGACGCCGAGAAAGGGCGGATAAACAGGAGTGCAGGTCATCAGCTCCCCCGCGTCTCCGCAGAAAGCCCGCGCAGCGAGGGAAAGTGCAGGCACCAGCCCACCGAGATGGATCAGGTGATCTTCATTCAGCTCCACTCCTCGCCTTGATTTCAGATAACCACGTATCGCATCGACCACTCCGGTGTGCGCGTGCGGATAACCAAAGACCCCATGATCCACCCTGTCGTGCAAGGCTTTGAGAATGGCTGAATCCGATGCGAAATCCATGTCCGCCACCCAGAAGGGATCGAGCTCAGGCCTGCGGTCGAACTTGATGCAGCCCGTCCCTTTTCTCTGTATTACCGTGTCGAAATCAAAATTCATGGCCGGGAAGGTGCGCGGAGTGACGGCAATTTGCAACCGCCAAGCCTTGCTATTGAGTGAAGATTTAACCACGAATTGACGCGAATAACCGCGAATCCAATCCTAATTTTTGAAGTGAAAATACTCTCAAATCCAATCTTCATTCGCGGTTATTCGCGTCAATTCGCGGTTAAAAATCACTCGGGAAGCGGCACCTGCTTAGATTGGCGAAGATAGAGGAAGAGATCGCGGATTTCGGGTTCTTCGAGACCGATCATTAGCCCCTCAGGCATGAGTGAAAGCTCGCTGGTTTTGAGTTCCTTCACTTTCTTGCGAGGCACTGACACATTTCCGGAAAGGGTTTTTAGAACGACCGTTTCCGCATCGTCGCTGACAATTACGCCACTCACAAATTGCCCGTCAGATTTCTCAACCGTAGTCTGCTGGTAGTCCTTCCCGATGGTGGCGTTCGGATCGAGGATATTCTGGAGGAGGTAATCCACGTCCTTGAAATTCCCCGGAAGCTCGGGGCCGATCTTTGCCCCCTCGCCGTGGAGGATGTGACATGCGGCGCAGCGCTGATTGAAAAGGATACGGCCTGCGCTGGCGTCGGCATTTAGGATGGCCTCTTCGCCCAGGAATTTTCGAAAATGAGCCATCTCCTTTTCTTTCTCGGCAGATGTCTTACTCACTGAACCCCAGTTTTTTTCGATCCATGCGTTCATCGCATTATCATCCAGTCCGCTAATCTGCCGAACCAGTTGCGCACTGAGATCGCGCTGGGGAACGGTTCCCCCATCCACCGCCTTGAGAAGATCCATGGCACCCTGTCTGCGGGAAACAAGTGTTTCCAACGCGGCCGTCTTTTCCTGATTTGTGAATCCGACATAGGCCGCGAGGATGATTTTCGTGTTGCCATCCCGAGGGAAACTCGTGAGCCCACGCAGGGCAATCTCACGCAGAGAATTCGGAGTCCGAACCAGAGAGACCAGGGTCGCATGTAATTCCGGATCACCGATTCTGAGCAAAGATTCCAGAGCCTTTTTCTTATCCTCCACACCTGTATCAGCCGATGCCACAATCGCTCTCATTTCCGCGATCGCTTCCTGGCCGCCAAAGGTAGCGGCGAGGCTCTTGACCTGCTCCACGAGATTCTTGTTTTCCAATTTCACGAAACGGAGATAAAGCCCACCCCAGCCTTCCGGCGCCCTGAGGTTCTTTTTTCCTTTGAGTGAAATGTTGATGCCGGTGAGAACATCCAAAGCTTTTCCTTCGGACTCCATCTCACTCAAGACAGCGACCAATGAAGCAAGTTTTCCAGGATCGGCTCCGACTGCCACTCGGCGGGCGATGTTGCGGTTGAGCATCGGAATTTTAGATCCGGTTAAAAGCTCTGCAGCAAACCCGGTGTCCGCGCCGACGAGCGGTTCCGCAGCATACCAGAGAAGTTGGGGGATGTTCGGATCATTGGTATCCTCTTTGCGGCTCGCGAGGGTGAGGAGGGAATTCCCACGATCCTCCGGGGAAAGGCGTCCCAATGCGCTTGCGAGAAACCTTCTAACGACCGGCGACTCATCTCCAGCTGCCAGCCCAGCGATGTTCCCGGGAAGTTTCCCATCTTCCGCAGCAAGTTGGACTGCCCATGCTCGAACAAACTCCGCATCCTGCGAGAGCAGTCCCAGTAGCAAGGCCTGGTCCAACCCGCCCGTCACATGCAGTGCCCACAGCGCCCTGAGCTTCCGGCTCGTATCGGGGTTTTCCGAGAGGATCTTTTTCAATCCGGTATGCACTTCGGCATTCCCGCCGCGCTCGGCCAAAATCCTACGGGCGCGCCTGACGAACCAATCGTTTTCGTGCAGTTGGTATGCTACGAGTTCTGCATCGCTAGCCTTCTGCAAATCGACCTTCACTGACTCCGGCTTTCCATGGGCAATACGGTACATCCGTCCGTTTGATCTATCCGTGTATTTCCTCTGCTGGTGGCATGGCACGCGATCATACCAATCGATTATAAACACGGAACCATCCGGCCCGTATTGCAGGTTGATCCCGCGATACCACGGATCTTTGGAAACGAGAAAGTCTCCGTTTTTCACATTTTTCAATCCCGAGCCATGCCTTTCGAATTTCTCGTTCCGCATCCGGTTCATGTGGATGTCTCCGAAAAAAAAGTTATTTCGGTATTCGTCTGGCCATTGCCCGCCGAGATACACCATCGCCCCGCAATAAGCGCGCTTCTCGTAGGCGAAGGTGGCCACGGTTGTTACGTCATTGTAGGTAAACTGATTGAAATGGGACCCCGCCTGCCTTGAGTAGCGTGCACCCTGGACAGCCTCCCACATGTGGGAAATCACGCACGCGGCGAAGTATCCCCGGCCATTGTCATCGAAGTCCAAGCCCCACTGGTTGCTTCCACCCTCCGCATAAAGTTCGAATTTTTCCGTCTTCGGATGGAGGCGCCAGATACCGGCATTGATGCCCACGCGATCCGCATCGGGCACACCCGGTTTCCCTACCTTTGAATGGGTGAAAATTCCTTGTGTTCCGTAGAGCCAACCGTCCGGCCCCCAGATAAAACTGTTCAGGGTTTCGTGAGTGTCTTGTCCGCCCCAACCGTCGAGCACCACCCTTGGTTCACCGGTGAAGACATCTTCATTCTCTTTCCTCGGGAAAAACAAAAGATTAGGCGGTGCTCCGATCCAGACACCTCCATGACCCACGGCGATGCCGGAAGCGAAACTCATCTTATCGTAAAACACGGTCTTCTTTTCCGCGACGCCATCACCATCGGCGTCTTCGAGAATGAGAATCCTGTCCTTCTTTTCACCGGGGCAGTTCGGATAATTCGTGTTTTCCAAAACCCAGAGACGACCCCGGTCGTCCGTGGTGAAGGCGATTGGCTGGACGATGTCCGGCTCGCTTGCGACCACGTTGGCGGAAAACCCATCCGGGAGGACAAAACCCGTGACGGTTTCTTCCGCTGGCAGCGCATCCGTCTGAGCAACGGGCCTTCCCTTGTCCTTCAATGGATTCGCGGAAAGCACCGCACAACAAGCCAACCAGCCCAAAAATAATCTCATCTTTTTCATACTTAGAATCTCCACTTATTTATCGAACCCGGCATCGTGCGACGATAAAAAATTTCACTTCAGTTGAGAACATTACAGCAGCCCCCGTCACCCTTCGATCTTCACATTCGGTATATGTTTGAACGCGATCTTCGGTTGCGCGGTATCCAACGCGCCATGGGCACCGCCAAGATAAAGCGCCTCTTTACCGAACTTCCCCGTGATCCGGTCCATCGTTTTGTTCAGAAGATCAATCCGTCCATTTGATTCCCTGTCGAAAAGCGAAGGAGTGAACTGTGCCTCACGGATCAGCTTGTGGAGGACGATATTCGCTCTCAGTATGTCCACTTTCTGATGCGGGCGCGCCGCCCACAGTGTTTTGAGCATGTGCGTGAGGAAAAGCGAATCGGCAGTCTCTACAAAACCGGCGGATCCCGACCAACTCTCCCGGTTGGTGAACCGAAGATCCAGCTCAAGGGCACCAGCGAGAAATCCACCGTCCCTCATCCGCAAAGCCGCCTTCTGGATGAGACGATGGATCACGGGAAGAGCTTTTGGTGGATTTCTCATTTCGGGCGCTAGGACGTGGCCATGACTGATCGAGCGCTTGGTAGGGTTCGCATCGTAGTCCTCGGTGACTTCCCCGCGAATTCTGTGCCAAAGCCGTTCCCCCTCGATCCCGCCCCAGATTCCCCTCAGAAGTTCCTTCGGAGCCGCGCAAAGTTGCTCCACCGTATGGATTCCTTGGGAATGGAGGCGCAGCTCCATGTTCGTGCCTATCCCGTGAAGATCCCCGAGGGAAAGCTCATGCAGCACCTCCGGCAAATGCTCTTAACGGATGATAAAAAAACCGTCGGGCTTTCTCATTTTCGATGCGGTTTTTGCCAGCCACCCGTTGGGAGCTACACCAATGGAACAGCGTACCGCAGGGCTGAATTCGGAGGTAAGTTTCGCCTTGATCGCGCGGGATATGGTTTCCACTGCGGAGTCCGTCCGGAGATTCGTCGGCAGCCAGCAGACCATTTCATCGATGGAAAGCACGTGATCCACATGGGTGCAGGATTCCACGATTTCTACAATCCGGTGGTGGAAATTCACGTAGATTGGAGGCCGCGAAGGGACGATCACAATCCCAGGACACATGACCCTCGCATCCGAAACGCGGGTGCCGGTCTTCACACCGAAAGCCTTCGCCTCGTAGCTGGCAGCGATGCAGCAAGTGCTCTCAGCCAACATAGGCGCAACGCCAACGGGGATACCGCGTAAGCGTGGATTCAGATGCTGCTCGATGGACGCGAAATAGCTGTCCATATCGAGGAACAAGGATCGTAGCGGATGGTTCATAGGAAAGTATTTCCAGGGAGAAAATATACTGTTCACAAGAACAAATCAAGAGGGAGATTGCAAGCCTTTGAATTTCCGAAAAGCACCCATTGGGAATTCCATTTCTCCAGAAATTGCCCACCATCCGCGCGATGACCTATCCTTTCTCCAAAATCGGCCGCCTCATCGCAAGCGGCAGCGGCATCGGCGACCTGATGGACGATCTCGGCCACGCCCTCGCAAACGCCGGACCGAATATGAAAATGCTCGGAGGCGGCCAACCTGCGCAAATTCCGGAGATCAACGAAATCTGGCGGCAACGCCTCGCGGAAATTTCAGCAGATAAGGAATCCGCGACCCGACTCCTGAGCATCTACGATCCCCCACAGGGCAACCCGGCCTTCGTCGCGGCGGTGGCGAAGCTACTCAAAGACTCCTTCGGATGGGACCTCGGCCCGGAGAACATCTGCCTTACCAGCGGAGGTCAGACCGCGTTCTTCTATTTATTCAATCTCCTCGCCGGAGAAATGCCGGATGGCTCAAAACGGAAAATTGTTTTCCCTCTAGTCCCTGAATATATCGGCTACGCAGCACAAGGTCTTGATTCAAGTCTGTTCCGCTCCGTCCGCCCAACCATCGAGCACACGGCCGACCATGAGTTCAAATACCACATCGACTTCGAAAATCTGGACATCGACCCCGACACCGCCGCCCTCTGTGTTTCCCGCCCGACCAATCCGACTGGGAACGTCCTCAGCGATTCCGAAATCTCCCGACTCTCGGGCATAGCGAAGGAAAACGGTATCCCTCTCATCATCGACAATGCCTACGGAGCCCCCTTCCCTGGGATCATTTTTACCGAGGCCACCCCTGTGTGGGACGACCACATCATCCTCACCCTCAGCCTTTCCAAGCTCGGCCTCCCCGGCACCCGAACCGGGATTGTTGTGGGCTCTCCAGAAATCATCAAAGCGCTCTCATCCATGACTGCGATCACTGGTCTCGCGAACCCGAGCATCGGCCAGCAGATCACCCGACCCATCATCGAGAGCGGGGAAATCCTCCGGATCAGCAAAGAAGTCATACGCCCGTTTTACGAAGAGAAATCAAAGATCGCCCAAGCCGCGGCAAGGGAAATTTTCGGCGAACGTTTCCCATGGCACATGCACCGCAGCGAAGGAGCACTCTTCCTCTGGCTCTGGTTCCCCGGCCTCCCCATCCCCTCCTCCGTTCTCTACGAGAGGCTAAAAAAACGAGAAGTCCTCGTCATCCCAGGCCATCACTTTTTCTTCGGCTGCAACGACCAAGACTGGCCTCACCGCGACGAATGCATACGCGTCTCCTTCGCCATGGACGAGCAGACGGTTCGCGACGGCCTCACGATCATCGCGGAGGAAGTGGCGAAGCTCACTCCGCCAACCTGATCACAAGCTGCCCGCGCTCGATCCGTAGCTCCTCGATCCCGCGTATCCCTTCGCCGCTTCCGAAAATTTCCGAAAGCAGATCTTTGCCCTTCATACCGCCGAGCCAGTCATTCGGCAGCGAGGCACCCCAGACCGTCAGATCATCGAGAACCAAGGACGGCGTTCCGTCCGTCGCTTTCACGAGAAATCTAGCCTTGGCCTTGAGTTTCTTTCCGCCCACGACCGGCAGATCCTCATCCATATCCGTCTCGAACCGAGCGTGCACCTCATCAGTCGCGAGGGTGAATGACAGTTTATCACCGAGATCGGTGTTCTGCGCCAACAGACCGTTCAGCTCACGCTCGGTGATGATAATTTCCTTCGAGCCAGGCTGATACTCCGGCTCGCCCGGCACGGCCTCTATTTGATCAATCTTTAGCTCCAGCGCCTGGTTTTCCTTTGCCGTCAGCTCGACGGGCTCGATCGGGCGGTTGTACCAGAAATAAACACCGACGGCCGTCACAAGCAGCAGCACAAGCAGGATACTCGCGACCAGCAGGCAGGAAGGTTTCCCTTTCCTCTGCACAGCTGAGGTTTCCGTTGAATCAGTTTCCATATTTCAAACTTACGCGGCACATGACGCATGGCAAGCACGCACAGGGGTGTGATTTTTATCGGTGTTTCTTACACGGTAGGGCTGATCCGGCTCGGTCAGCCCACTTTGAAAATCTAGCAACCCGTCTCACCCACACGGAAGTGAGATCCCGGGAGAAATGCAGTGTCTCGCCGTGGGTTCACTCCCTTTCCTGAGATACGGCGCTTCCGTTTTTGGTCAGGGCCGACCGAGTCGGATCAGCCCTACCATGATTGAATGGCTTGGGCTGCGTCAGGCGAATACACCGATAAAAATCACACCCCGCACAGGCAGCCGCTTATTTCAAGGGCTCGAGAACCCTGATCTTGATGTTTCTGAAGGAAACCGGATTACCATGATCCTGAAGGCAAATGAACCCGGCATCCGCCGTGCCGAAACCGCTCCAATTCGCAAACTTTGATTTGGCTACCTTTTCCTTCCAGTCCTCGGAGCCAATCTCGTATTCGACGTATTTCTCGCCGTTCATCCAATGCCCGCATTTGTAGGTTCCACTGGCCGTCTTCTGACATTTCAGCACCAAATGATTCCACTCGCCGACGGGCTTGGTGGTGTCCTTATCAGCACCATAAAGCCCATACATCCAGCCAGCTTTCTGCGGGTCATGCCCCTTCACATTGTCCTGAATCTGGACTTCCGGCCCGGTCTTGTAAGGTGGCCCACTGGTTTCAAGCACCTTGAACATGATCCCCGAATTCCCTGCTTCGCCGATCTTCCAGTCGATCGAAAGCTCGAAGCTCTCGTATTTCTCCTTGGTGATGACATCACCACCCCGGCCTTGTTGGGAGAGTGAACCCTCTGAAACAGTCCATGCATCGGGCAATGCATCCTTCTTGTATCCTCGGAAATGTTCCGAGGCATTCTTGCCATCAAAGAGCAACACCCAGCCATCGGCCTTTTCAGCATCGGTCAGCGTGTTGGGCGCGGCGAAAGCCAATGGAGCAAGGCTGGTGACCAGTATCGTGAAGAGAATTTTTTTCATGCGTAGCCAAACATACTCGAAAGAAGGACTTTGCTGTCAAAGAAAATGAATCCGAAGCAACCGGTCTGTCGCACCGCGCCAAAATGTCTCGCGCAGTCGGGCCATCCTGTCTCAAGTTCATCCGCGAGTTGAATGAACAATTACCCACAAGCGACTGATAACCAATAATCAATAACAATGCGAAGCGTCCCGGCACAAGCCCTGCAAAGGAGGAGCAGCAACCAATTTATAAATTATGTCAAAAATTCTAGGAATCGATCTCGGCACCACAAACTCCTGTATGTCTCTCATGGAGGCTGGTGAACCCACAGTTCTTGAAAACTCTGAAGGTGCCCGCACCACTCCGTCCGTCGTCGCTTTTGCGAAAAACGGCGAACGCCTCGTCGGCCAAGCAGCAAAACGCCAGGCCGTCACTAACCCGAAGAACACCATCTTCTCAGCCAAGCGCCTCATCGGCCGCAAGTTCTCCGAACTCACCGATGCCGATAAGCGCATGCCCTACAAGATCGTCGCAGCCTCCAATGGCGACGCCCATATCGAAGTAGAAGTTGCAGGTGAATCCAAAACCTACAGCCCGCAGGAAATCGCTGGCATGGTTCTCGGCAAACTGAAAGCCGATGCCGAAGCCAAGATCGGCGAGACCATCACCCAGGCGGTCATCACCGTCCCCGCCTATTTCAACGACTCCCAGCGCAACGCCACCAAGGCTGCCGGCGAGATCGCTGGCCTCGAGGTCCTACGCATCATCAACGAGCCGACCGCAGCCGCTCTCGCATACGGACTCGACAAGAAATCCGATGAAAAGATCGCCGTCTACGACCTCGGCGGCGGCACCTTCGATATCTCCGTCCTCGAAATCGGCGATGGAGTATTCGAAGTCCTCGCCACAGACGGCGACACCCAGCTCGGTGGTGACGATTGGGACAACGCCCTGATCGAACACATCGTCGAAGAATTCAAAAAAGACCAGGGCGTCGATCTCTCCGGCCAACCCGATGCCCTCCAGCGCATCAAGGAAGAGGCGGAGAAAGCGAAAATCGCCCTCTCCTCCAGCCAGTCCTACGACATCAATCTCCCCTTCATCACGGCCGATCAGAACGGCCCGAAGCACATCCAGATCACGCTTTCCCGCTCGAAGCTGGAACAGCTCACCGACAAGCTCTTCGAGCGCACCAAGAAGCCGGTCATCGACTGCCTCAAGGAAGCCGGTGTCTCTGCCTCCGAAATCAACGAACTAGTCCTCGTCGGCGGCATGACCCGTATGCCCAAGGTCGTCGAGATCGCTAGAGAACTTGCTGGCCAGACTCCTCACCAAGGCGTCAACCCGGACGAAGTCGTCGCCATCGGCGCAGCCATCCAAGGCGGTGTGCTTGCAGGTGATGTAAAAGACGTCCTCCTTCTCGATGTCACCCCGCTCTCGCTCTCCATCGAAACGGAAGGATCCCGCGCCACCCCGATGATCGAACGCAACACCACGATCCCGGCCAAGAAGTCCCAGACCTTCTCCACCGCGTCCGACAACCAACCGGCCGTCGACATCCGCATCTCCCAGGGAGAACGCCCGATGTTCGCCGACAACAAACTGCTCGGAAACTTCAAGCTCGATGGCATCGGAGCCGCCCGCCGCGGCGAACCGCAGATCGAAGTCACCTTCGACATCGACGCGAATGGCATCCTCCACGTCTCGGCCAAGGACAAGCAGTCCGGCAAGGAGCAGAAAATCTCCATCCAGGGTTCGTCCGGACTCTCCAAGGAAGAGATCGAGAAAGCCAAAGGCGACGCCGAAGCCCACGCCGAGGAAGACCGCAAGCGCGTCGAACGCGTCGATGCCGTCAACAAAGCCGAGAATCTCGCTTTCTCCGTCGAGAAACAGATCGAGGAACTCGGTGAAAACGCACCGGCCGAACTCAAGACTTCCCTTGAGGAAAAAGTCAAAGCCGTCCGCGACGCAATCACCAGCGACGACCTCGACAAGATCAACGCCGCCTCCAAGGAACTCGAAGACTCCCTCCAACAACTCGCCGAAGCCGCACAGGCAGCAGGCGCAGCCATGGGCGGCGAAACCGAAGTCGAGCCAGCCGAAGAGTCCGCAGAATCCTCCGAACCGAAAAAGGCCAAAGGCAAGGTCGTCGATGCCGAAGTGGTCGACTGATCGAAAACAATTTCCACGCTCGCGACACGCGGGCGTGGCTTCTAAGAAACCAACAAACAAACCAGAAAAACACATATGGCTAACATCAAACCACTCGGACAACGCGTCCTCGTCAAACGCCTTGAGGCGGATGCAATCAGCGCAGGCGGCATCGTGCTTCCTGACACCGCTAAGGAAAAACCACAAGAAGCTGAAGTCCTCAGCCTCGGCACCGGTGGAACCGACGAAAACGGCAAGGACATCGTGTTCTCCGTAAAAGTCGGCGACAAGGTTCTCATCTCCAAATACGGCGGCACCGAAGTAAAGCTCGACGGTGATGAAGTCCTCATCATCTCCGAGTCCGACATTCTCGGCATCGTTGGATAACAACACAATCAACCCCAATTTAAAGAAACAGAAATTATGGCCAAACAACTACAATTCGACGAAGCAGCACGCCAGGCACTCCTGCGCGGTGTTGAAAAACTCGCACGTGCCGTCAAGGCGACCCTCGGGCCGGCCGGACGCAACGTCATCCTCGACAAGAAATTCGGTTCCCCGACGATCACCAAGGACGGTGTCTCCGTTGCCAAGGAAATCGAACTCGAGTGCCCTTACGAAAACATGGGAGCACAGCTCATCCGTGAGGTTTCCTCCAAGACATCCGACATCGCCGGTGACGGAACCACCACCGCAACCGTGCTTGCTGAAGCCATCTACAAAGAAGGCCTCCGCAACGTCACCGCCGGTGCAAACCCGATCTCGCTTCAGCGCGGCATCATGAAGGCCACCGAGGCCATCGTCGCCCAGCTCGCAGAAATCTCCAAGGCTGTCTCCGACACCAAGGAAATTGCACAGGTCGCCACCGTCTCCGCAAACTGGGATCAGGAAATCGGCGGCATCATCGCCGAGGCAATGGACAAGGTCGGCAAGGACGGCACCATCACTGTTGAAGAAGCCAAAGGCATCGAAACCACCCTCGACGTCGTCGAAGGTATGCAGTTCGACAAAGGCTACCTCAGCCCTTACTTCGTCACCGATCCTGAGACCATGGAAGCATCCTTCGAGGGTGCGCTCATTCTCATCCACGAGAAGAAGATCAGCTCGCTCAAGGACATGCTCCCTCTCCTCGAGAAGGTAGCCAAATCCGGCAAGCCGTTCATCATCATCGCTGAAGATGTCGATGGCGAAGCCCTTGCGACTCTCGTGGTCAACAAGCTCCGCGGCATCCTCAACATCGCTGCTGTGAAAGCACCTGGCTTCGGCGACCGCCGCAAGGCCATGCTCGAAGACATCGCTATCCTCACCGGTGGCCGCGTCATCACCGACGATCTCGGCATCAAGCTCGAGTCCGTTGAACTCAGCGATCTCGGCGAGGCAAAGCGCCTCACCATCAGCAAGGATTCCACCGTCATCGTCGAAGGCGGCGGCACTTCCGAAGCCATCACCGGCCGGGTCAACCAGATCCGTCGTCAGATCGAAGAAACCACCAGCGATTACGACCAAGAGAAGCTCCAGGAGCGCCTTGCGAAACTCGCCGGCGGTGTTGCCGTCATCAACGTCGGTGCAGCTACCGAAACCGAGATGAAAGAGAAGAAAGCACGCGTCGAAGACGCCCTCCACGCCACCCGCGCGGCTGTCGAGGAAGGCATCGTTCCCGGAGGTGGCACCGCCCTTCTCCGCGCTCTTTCAGCTTGTGAGAAAAACGATTGCTGCAAAGTCGCTTCCAACGACGACGAGAAAACAGGCATGGGTATCGTCGCGAAAGCGGTCGAGTCCCCCCTCCGTCAGCTTGCTGCAAACGCAGGCCGCGAAGGCGCCCTCATCGTCGAGAACGTCAAGACTAACAAGGAAGGTCACGGCTACAACGTCGCTACCAACACCTACGAGGATCTCATCGCTTCCGGTGTGGTTGACCCGACCAAGGTCACCCGTTCCGCTCTGCAGAACGCGGCATCCATCGCAGGACTCCTGCTCACCACCGAGGCTCTCGTCACCGACCTTCCTGAGAAGGAAGAGGCCGCCGCAGGCGGCCACGGCCATGACCACGGCGGCATGGGCGGAATGATGTAATCCAGCGTAGTGGTGACTTTCAGTCGCCACTCGTTTTCAAAAAGCCGGCCAGGGAAACCTGTCCGGCTTTTTCGCGCCTATACTTCGAGAAAATCCCGCGCAGCAGCAACAATCCCCTCCGCCTCCCCCGCCCCGTATTTCCTCTTCGCATCGCAGGCCCACACCACACCCGGCCATGCCGGATCATCCGTGAAGCGCCCGACCACGTGGATGTGCATCTGCCGCACCATGTTCCCGATGCAACCGACGTTCAACTTCTCAGGTTTGAAATGCCCTTCCACAAATTCCGAAATCTTCCTCACCCCCGTCATCACTTCGGCAAATATTTCCTCGTCAAGCTGATGAAGATCCTCGATCCCATCCGGCACTTCCGGCACGAGGATGAACCAGGGGAAATTCGTCTCGTTCTTCAGCAAGATTCGGCACCCAAACTTTCGAGTCACTTCGAACCCGCCTGCCGCAAGCCGCTCATTCAGGACGAATTCCATGGTCAGCGGTTTTTGATGCTCGCCGCGATATCTCCGGCGAGCTTTCCAAGCAGCCTCGATTGGGCGGCGACCACTGCTTCGAAATCCTCGGTTTCTATCGCCTCCTTCGCGATGAAGGTCTTCGAACCGATAAGCCTGGATCCGGGCAACGAATAGATCCTCCAGCTCGCCTCAATATGCGCATAGCCATCGCTTCCCGCTAAAAATTCACGGATGTCGATCACCACCTGGTAGTCGATCTCGCTGTCCCGCTGCCATGGGTAGGTGCGCACATTGCCGGTGCCAAGCCGCCTTCCCATGTTCGTCGCAACAACCCTCTCGACGGAATTGTCCAAATCGCCCGCCCAAAGATGGCTCTCAGCGAGCTCCAGCTTGTTCGGCCCACTCTGGATCACGAGATTCTGCCGATCCACATACTCCGCAAGCGTAACCGGTCCAACCCCGATCCCAATGCCTCCCCCGGAGGGCAGCGGCCCTTCCGCGCTAAGCATATAAAACGTAGGAACCGGACTGCTGCAAGCGGCGACGAGGAACGCCACGATCAGGCTGTATGGAAGTAGTGTTTTCATTACTGGAAATGATGCTCACCGCCTGCCTGCGGCTTTCGGCCTCGGGTTGCCGGAATCTTCCTTGCCGAACAGGAGCGAATTCGGCTTCTCCTGAATCGTGTCGGTCATGCTCTCCATCGAGCGGATCGCACTGCGCAGTTCGTCGAGCGTCCTCAGCAGATCCCCTTGGATATTTCCGTCGGGACCGACGCTTGCAATGGACTTCTCAAACTCTGCAAGTGTCTTCCTTAGATCCGCAGGAAGCCCCTTGAAATCAGGATTCTCAAGCGTCACCTTTGCGGCCGCCGCCGCTTCCTTGATCTGCGTTAGTGCAGACCTCGCATCTTCGGCGGTTGTCGCAGCCTCCCCGGCCGCCTTGGAAATGTTCGCCATAGCCTCCTCGATGGGGAGTTTTTCTATCTTATCAAGAATAGCCGCGAGTTTCACCTCAAGCTGCGCAAATCCGGATTGCAGCGTAGGAACGACCGGGTAATCCCCCTTGTATCCAAGTTCCTCGGGGAACTCGTCTGGATAATAATCAAAATCCACATACAAGGCACCTGTCAGCAGGCTTCCGGTCTTGAGTGTTGCCCTCAGCCCTTTTTTGATCGCATCACCCAACAAGGGAATTTCCTCTTCGGTCGGCGTGACAGCCCCGTTCGGCCTCAGGATGCGAGGGTCAACCTCCACCAGTACCGGAACCTTCTGGTTCTCCCTGTCGGCCACATAATCGAAGGATATGCTCCTCACGCGACCGATCTCAATTCCTCGATATTCCACCGGAGCCGATTTGGATAGCCCGCGGACACTCTGGTCGAAAAGAAGCAGCAGCTGCATGGTGGGCTCAAACGTCGATGACGCCGCCGAATTCTCATCCTCGTGCAAATCAAAGATCGTGCCGTCCTTGGCCAACGACTCCGGATCCACACCTTCCTGCACCGCGAATGAAACACCGCCGGAAACCATCGATTGGAACGAAGGGGTGCGGATCTTAAAGCCATCCACCCCGGCCGCAATATCGATGCCGCTGGTGTTCCAGAATTTCGTATTCTCCCGGACAAGCCCTTGGTATTGCTCGCGGATGAAAACTTCGTAGATGATGCGCCGTCCATCGGCATCGAGCTCACGGCTCTCAACCCGCCCCACCTCATAGCCCCGATAATACACCGGCGAACCGATAGAAAGTGATGCGGCGTCCTCCGAAACCAAGGTTAGACGAAGCCCCGGGACGCTACGGTTGGTCGGCGGCGGAGTCTCCCTGCCTTTCCACTTCCTTGGACCCAGTTCGCCCGCCCCTGGCTCAAGCTCAACGTAGACCCCCGTCAGCAGAGTTCCTAATCCGGAAATATCCGCCGCCGAAACCCGTGGCCTGACTACCCAGAACCGCGACCCTTTCCGCAGCAACTTCTCGTTCCCTGCATCCATAGTGCAGTATACAAGAACCGAACTCAGGTCCTCTGCGAGTTCCACGCGCGTTACTTTGCCGACATTTACCGACCGGCAGCGCAGCTCGGTCTTGCCTGCCTGTATCCCCTCGGCCGTATCGAAGCGGATTCGGATTTCTGGCCCCTTCGAGCTGATGCTTCTGTAAAGCATCCACCCGCCGATGAGCATCGCCAAGATGGGCACAACCCAGACCACGTTCCAGCGCTGGGCGGATCGCAGTTCGGGGGTCGCAGCTATCGGTTCTTGTTCACTCACTGTCTGGAATGGGTTTCCTTGCCGCATCGGCTTTCTCGCGATCAAGTTGATCCCAAAGCAGTTTCGGGTCAAAGCTCATTGCGGCGAACATGGTCAGGATGACGACGCCCGCAAAGGCCAAAGCGCCCGGCCCGGGAGTCACACGCATATAATTTCCCAGCTGAACCATCGTAACAAGTATGGCGACCACGAAAATATCCACCATCGACCAGCGCCCGAGGAGTTCGGTCATCCAGTAAACTTTGCCTAGCACCTTGGATGAGTGGGGAACCAGACCCTTCGCTGCGGCGCAAAGCCATAGCAGGGAGGAAATCTTCAGTAGCGGGATCAAGATCGAGGCAGTGAAAATCACGATCGCAATCGGATAGGAACCCGCCTCCCAGAACTGCACCAAACCCTTCACGATCGTGCTTTCCGTCAGAACGCCCAGTTCGCGGATACTCATGATCGGCAGCATGTTCGCCGGGACGTACATGATGGCCGCCGCGATAATCAATGCGATTGTACGATTCAGGCTGTCGGGTTTGCGCAGGTGCAGCTTGCTCCCGCAGCGCGGACAGGATCCGAGTGAAACCGGGGATACCTTCTCACATATATGACACCCTGCCAACCCGTTCGGGGCTCCTCTCTCCAGCTGTTTTTCTGAGGAGTTCATTTCGACGTCGCCACCTCCAGACGATCCCAAAGTTCTCGCTTGTCGATGGCCGCCACCGCCGCCGCCATACAGAACATAAGCGCCGTGCATGCCCAGAATCCGACCCCGAAATGTAGATCCGCTAGATGTCCGAGTTTCAACAAGCTCACCAGCACGCCGAGCAGGAAAACCTCGATCATGTTCCATGGTTCAGAGCGGCTCAACCAACGTGTCACGAACATCGCGCCCGGCGCACTGAATCCGAACAACAACGGACCGCACACATAGACCAATCCGCCCGCCAGCGTCAGCGGCGTCACGATGGTGAATAGCGCAACACCGAGCCCCACGATCAGCGAGCCCTCCTCGACCAATGCCTCCGCCGCGCCCGGAAGCGTAAGCACAGTCCGTATACTGGCGGCATCCATCTCCACGAACGGAGTCGTGTGGACGACGATCATCAGAAGCAAGGCCGTGATGGAAAACGATGTAACCCGCACCAGGGAAGCAGAGCGATTTTGAAACAATGTTGCGCCGCAACAGACGCAATTTGCCCGCGATCCTTCACTGATCGGGTCAGCCACATGCAGCGTGTCACAGAAATGGCAGAGCGCGTAGTGCGGTCCGCCTTTCGGTTTCGGCCAGCTCAGTATGGAAAGACGTTTTCTCAAAATTTCCGAATACTCCCTATCTCGTTACCACGACCCTCTGTGTCAACTCACCCAGACCCTCGATTCCACACTCAACGAAATCCCCCGCCTGCAGATAACGCGGCGGATTCATCCCCATGCCAACGCCGCTAGGCGTCCCGGTGGCGATCACATCCCCCGGCAGCAAGGTCATGAAACGGCTGATATAGCTGACCACATCCCTTACCCCGAAAAGCATGTCCTTCGTCCAGCTGTTCTGGCGGATCTCCCCGTTCACCTTCGTCCAAAGTCGCAGCCCCTGCGGATCCGCAACTTCGTCCGTCGTAACGAGACACGGCCCCATAGGGGCGAACGTGTCGGCGCTCTTGCCCTTCGTCCACTGCCCTCCGTGATCTTTCTGGAACGCCCGTTCCGAATAATCGCAAAACACGGAATAGCCCGCCACATGCGACATCGCCTCTTTTTCACTGACTCCGCTAGCGGTTTTACCGATGACCACCGCCAGTTCGACCTCGTAATCGAGTTTCCTGGCCCCCTTAGGGATCAATACGTCGTCATTCGGACCGCTCCATGCGGAACTCGCTTTCATGAAAAGCACCGGTTCGGTCGGGATCTCTCCACCCATTTCCTTCGCATGCTCGAGATAATTCTGACCCACACAAACGATCTTCGAAGGCCTGGCCACCGGTGGGCCGATCCTTGCCCCGGGGTCGATCTCCAATCCCCCGGGACATCCCTGGGAAACCCACTCACGCAGGCTATCCAAACCACCCATCGCGAAGAAACCCTCGTCGTAATCAAAGAACTCGTCGCTGGCATCGATTTTCCTGCCGTCTTCCAGCAACACACCGGGTTCACCCCTTCCCTCTTCCCCAAATCGAATCAGTCTCATTTCAGATCGGATGCTACCGCTTCACGAGCCTCTTTCCAGACAAAACAAGCCCTACCGCCCATGCAGCGAACTTTTCGAAATCATCAGCGGTAATAGCTAATCGCTTGAACTGCCGGGCCGGGACAACGATACCTCTCCGCGTGACCGAATACATCCTAGCCGTTTTAAAAGGTGCCGCCATGGGCAGCGCGAACATTATCCCCGGGGTCTCGGGCGGCACGATCGCGTTCATCACCGGGATCTACGAGCGACTGATCAATGCCATCAAGTCTTGCGGGCCCAAGGCGCTGAAGTTGCTGTTCACAGGTCAATTCCGGGAGTTCGCCAAACACACGGATCTGTTTTTTCTCCTGTCGATCGGACTTGGGGCCGGGGTGGCCATCGTTGTCATGGCGCGCTTCCTCGAGCCGGCATTTGAGAATCATCCGATCCAGACCTGGGCATTCTTCTTCGGCCTCATCCTCGCCTCGATCTGGGGGGTAGGGAAAATGGTGGGACGCTGGGGATCCGGAACCATCATCGCCCTGCTGATCGGCCTGGCCATCGCGGTGGGACTGCTCTTCCTGCCACAGGGCTCCCGCAATGATCACCCCGCCTTTCTCATCGTCTGCGGCGCTGCGGCGATTTCGAGCATGATCATACCGGGGGTTTCAGGATCGTATGTCCTGCTATTGCTGGGCAACTACGCACTCGTGCTCGGGGCGATCGGTGATCGCGATCTGGCAATACTGTTTCCATTCGCGTTTGGTTGCGGCCTCGGCTTGCTACTCCTCTCGCATATCCTTTCGTGGATTTTCAAACGACATCACGATATTGCCGTCGCCTTGATCACGGGCTTCATCATCGGTTCCCTTGTCTTGATCTGGCCTTGGAAGGACACGGTTTACAAACAGGATGCTGAAGGTGCCTATATCGTGAAAACTGAAGATCGGAAATTTGTCCCGCGCCCAGGCACATTCGAGGAAGTGAAAAAATCGAAATCCGATGGGGAGGAATTCGTGGAAACCGGCTACACCAATTGGCATATGCCCCCGCTCAATGAAAAACCCACGGTGCCCGCAATCCTGCTGACCCTGCTCGGTGCGGCGCTTGTATTCCTTGTCGAGTGGCTAGGGGTGAAATTCGGACGGACAAAAAATACGCAGACCAAGAGTCATACGGCAGTTTGACCTGGCTCCCGTCGTTCAGATCGGGATTCTTATTCGCATTCACTGCGGGTGTCCCGGGAAAGCAATTCCATCAGTGCTTTTGCCGCCGGTTTGCCCTCGTAGAGAATGCAATACATCGCATCGATGATCGGAGTCCGCACCCCGGCACGACGGGCGGCCTCGTGGATGGAGAGTGTGTTCGGGACACCCTCCGCGACCATCCCTAGGCTTTGGACGGTTTCCTCAAGAGTCTTGCCCTTCCCGAGTGCGACGCCCACCCGGTGGTTGCGCGAGTGCTCGGAAAAACAGGTCACCAGCAAGTCGCCCACACCGGACAGGCCGGCGAAGGTCTCCATCTGCCCCCCCAAGGCGATCCCAAGGCGGGTCATTTCCGCCAGTGCACGAGTGACTAGCGCGGCCACGGCATTATCGCCGAGACCCAGGCCGTGCGCGATCCCGGCAGCGATGGCATAAACATTTTTGATCGCACCGCCCAGTTCGATCCCCGCAAGATCGGTGCTCGTGTAAGGGCGAAAATGAGGAAGTGTGAACACCTCCTGAAGCCCGTCCGCAATCGTGGCATCGACCGATCCAATCACCGCACAAGCCGGTTGCCCCAAGGCAATTTCCTCGGCGTGATTCGGCCCCGAGAGCACGGCAACGGGATTTCCAGGAAACACTTCATGGAGAATTTCACTCATTCTGTCACCTGAGCTTTTCTCGATCCCCTTTGCACAGGAAAGCAGAACTGCGGTAGCGGGCAGGCCTGCATTCGCGATCTCCTCCGCGCAGCGGCGCGTTGCGGAGGTTGGCACGGCGAAGATCAGCAGCGGATGCCCTGCCGCACCGGAGATTTCGATTCCCGCGGTGACATTTTCAGGCAAGCTGATATCGGTGAGATACTGGGGGTTGCGGTGTCGCACGTTGATGCCGTTTGCCACATCGACATCCCGGCCAATGAGAAGTATCCGATCTAACTTGGGAGAAAGTAGTTTCGCGATCGCAGTCCCGAAGGAACCCGATCCGAGGATGGCTGCGCTGTCAAATTTCATAGATCAAGATCTGTGTTCCTTGTTTTACCACCCCAGGCAAAGCGCGATTCCGTGCCGTCCTTCAGGCGCCGAATGTTGGCACGGTGCTTCCAAATGGCGAGGATGGCGATGAGCACCGAGAAAAAGAACAGTGGCTTGTTCCAAGTGCCCGCCTCCCAGAGGCTAACACCTTGCGCTGTCTTGTGAAAACGCGCGCCGACGTGGGTGAGAATCGGCAGCGATGCTGCAGCGACCATGCTGGCGACCGCGACGAATCGCGTAGTAAATAGAGTAATCCCGAAAACAACGACCAGAAGCACAACGGCGGCCGGCATCAGTGCGATCAGCACCCCTGCCGAAGTAGCAATCCCCTTCCCTCCCCGGAATCCAATCCATGGCGAATAGTTGTGCCCGAGCACAGCAACCAGAGCAGAGAAAACATGCACCAACTGCACCTTGAGTTGTTCGCCAACAGGTAGAACCAAGGCAAGCGGGTCAAGAAAATCTATGTGTAACAGCGGCTCACGCCCGGAAAAACGAACGAGATTGACCGCGATCACCACCGGGATGAAGCCTTTGAGCGCGTCCAGGAAAAGACAACTCAGGCCGTATTTTTTGCCGACGATGCGGAACACATTCGTCGCCCCGATGTTACCGGATCCGTGATTGCGGATATCGATGCCCTTGGCCTTCGCAATAATCAGTCCGAAAGGAACCGATCCGAGAAGGAAGGCCAGGAGCGGGCAGAGCCAGATTTGCATCGGTTTGGCGGGTGGGGTCTCACTCGACCACGGTCGCGCTCTCAATCACGACCGGCTCAACCGGAACATCGCCCGCCTGAGACGACATGGTTTCACCTGTCGCAGGGTGACGCATGACGATCTGTTTTGATGCGGTTTTCACCCCCTTGATTTTCTCCACCACATCCATGCCTTCGATGACTTTACCGAAAACCGCATAGCCTCCGTTGCTCGGATAGTTCAACATCGCGTTGTCACCCACATTGATGAAAAACTGCGCAGTCGCACTGTTCGGATCTCTCGTCCGCGCCATCGCGATGGTGCCCTTGTCGTTTTTTAATCCGTTCTGCCCCTCGTTTTTAATTCCCTCTCCGGATTTCTTTTCGACGAGCTTTCCGCCATCAAGCGCAAAGCCGCCGCCCTGGATCATGAAACGGTCGATCACACGGTGAAACACCGTTCCGTCATAATGCTTGGCATTCACGTATTTTAGGAAATTCGCCACCGTGACAGGTGCCTTCCCGGCATTCAACTCAAGGACGAAGTCCCCCTTGTTCGTCTTGAAGCGCACTTTTGGAGCTGCTCGAGCATCTCCACCGTTCACCGGCTCTTGCTGCTTCTCGCCCTTGCAGGCACCGAGCAGCGCAAAACAGGCCATCGAAATGATTGCGTATCGTCTTTTCATCGGCACGAGGTCTAGGCGCAACCCACCCGCTTGGCAAGCGGAGTCGGCATACGGAAATGATCGTTTGCAAGAAAAAGGCGCGGACTGATACCAGCCCGCGCCCACTATGGCACATTCCCCCCAAATGGCCTCCGGATAGAAACGGGCGTAGGCGGTTTCCCTCCGGATCACGCTATTTCGCCCGACTCTATCATCGGAGACACAGGATATGTCGCAGAGGTTTTTGTTAGCTTTCACTGAAAAAAATAGCCTCTGTTGGAAATAAATTAACTCAAATTTCACCTCCCGAAAGACTATTCATTGCCCATAAACGGCCATCGTTATCCAAAAACGGCCATCATCCGGGAAATCCGGGAAAATTGACCGATACGGGTCATGTCGCTTGTGAATTCCTGCGGAATTTGCAAAAAGTTGTGCGATCAACACCCTCGAATGGATCTCAATCAGAGTAAATCGTCCCAAAGCGTCATCACATGCCGCAATAGCCAAGGCACTGAACTCACAGCAAACCTTCTGCGAATAAAACGATACTCAGTCGTATTCGAAATCTACAACCCTTACAGTATCCTACAGTTGTCGGAAGTCCTCTCAGACTTCCGCATTATGGCGTCTCGCAGGCTTCTCTACAACGGCAAGGCCGTCTCCTCAATACCGGTATCGTACTCGTCTGCGAAGCGATGCTCGACGAGGGTTGGATGGAGGTCGACTTCCTCGCAGGAATCTCAGCAGAAATCGGACAAAGGCAACCGAATGCGGATCTTAAGTCGCAGTTCTCGGAGTTCATGACCGAGTGGAAAACCGGGAACGAAGTAATCGACCCTTTCAAGATCGTTGTGGCTGATCTCTCCAGCATGCTCAGCGGCGTGCAGCACTGGCTGACAGGAATCGATGTCGGCATCAGGACGACTGTCACACGCCGCAGGCAGGACATGGAACGGGAAATCTTTGCGAAGGTGGAACAGCGTGTCGTCGAGGAAATCATACCCTCGATGGAATCGTTCGAGAAGGTCGCAAACGAAGTCGGCGAGGCTGGCGTTGCCGTCCACAAGTCCTACGTCCGAAGGCAGCTCCACCCCATCGTTCTCTGTTCACCCTTCCTGTTCCGCACCTTCACGAAGCCGCTTGGCTACGCAGGCGACTATGAAATGATGAACATGATGCTTCGGGATCCATACGAAGGTTCCTCGGCCTTCGCGAAAATCCTCAACTACGCATTACTGAACACCGAGCCGGTCGTTGACGGGGCGCGCATAGAAAACATGAGGCGCCGTTTGAAGCTCGGTTTCTGCATCCGTCTTCTCGCCACCCACGTCCGCCTAGTTACCTAAACCGATAGAATAAAAGCCTACCTGCACTTGTGCGGTTTTTAACTGAGTCAGACCCGCAGGATTGTAGAAAACAGCTGCGGGGCTATCTGCGGTTGCCACGAAGGCATTGCCACGTGCCGTGGCGAAAGCGTCTTGGTTCGGTAGGTAGTATCCAGCCCCGCAAGCGAGGCTCGGATAAAGGCAGATCAACGGCAACCAAGGCGTTCTTAGGATTTTCCCCATGAGATTAATAAACCGGAGCTCCATATTCATACTCCTGCTCGCCACCTTCGGAGCCCTGGATTTTTTCTTTCGACCAGTGAAAGGTGGCTTTCGTATCCCGCCAGACACCGATACTGGTGTTGCAGGAAGCCAAGCAAATAACCAAAGCGATGGTACACAGAATCTTCACGACGAAGAAGTAGCAGCGAAAGATGCTTAAGTAAACTTGAATTTCAAGTATCTAGCAGGTAATCCCCCGGGTCTACCAGCTTTTCACCAGGGTACTGGGCTTCGCATCGCCGGACTGGGCGACTCCCTGACTGTATACGGCAACACGGCGGCCATTCAGCTTGTATGTTTTGGAAAGACCCTGCGGCGTGAAGCTCAGGCGCTCGTCATAATCGTAGTCCAACCAGATGTAGAATGGCTGTCCCCACGGATCATACATTCCGGCGATGGAGTCCCCATTTAAGCCGTATTCGATGCCGTCCTTGCTGTTCTTGGCCTCCTTGCCGCTGAGGAAGCGCATTTTCCGGGCGTTCTGGTCGCCGTCGTCCACTCCTGCAAGGATCTCCAGAAGCGTGATGCCCTCGCCGGATGTGGTGTTGAATTCCTTGTCGCTATCGTTTGTTCCCGGATCTGGGAGCGCGGAATATTCGGTGTAGAATTGGTCGGCTGCGATCTGGATCGAAGTGGCCATCGCCTGCGCGGAAACCTTACGAGCCTTGTTCATGGCTGCGGCACCGCCCGCGAACCCTGCTGCAGCGAGAACCGCGATAATGGCGATTACGACAAGAAGTTCGACGAGAGTGAAGCCGCGGTTGACGTTTTTTTTAGATGAGCTTTTCATAAATTTTTAGTGATTCAGATGGGGCTAAGGGAATTCGTCAATCGGATTCTCCAAAATTAAGCATTCACAACGTAATTACCTAGCTCTGGGAAAGGCGGATTGCAAATCATTTCAGATGCAGAGGCCAATCACTTGGACTGCTCGAGCATCCTGAGGAGCGGAAGTTCCGCACGCTTTCTCGTCTCCTCATCCATTTCCACCCTTGGCTGGAGATCCCTCAGGCAATTCCTGAGCTTCTCCATGGTGTTCATTTTCATGTAGCGGCAGTCGGCGCAGGCGCAGCGATCCGTGGGACCAGGAATGAGATTCTTGTCAGGGCATTCCCGTTTCAACCTGTGGAGCATGCCGCTCTCGGTGACGACGATGATGTCCTTCACAGCTGCGTTCTTGCAGAAATGAATCATTTTCTCCGTGGAGCAAACCTCGTCGGCCAGCAACCGCACCGCCTGAGTGCACTCGGGATGTGCGACGACCAGCGCATCGGGATACTCCGACTTGATCCTATTGATCGAATCCCTGGTGAACTCAACATGGACATAACAAGCGCCCTGCCACAGATCCATCTTCCGCCCGGTCTGTTCCATTACCCATGCGCCCAAATTCGCATCAGGCACGAAAAGGATGGGACGATCCGGCGGCGCCAGGTTGACAATTTTCACCGCGTTCCCGGAGGTGCAGATGACATCGCAGAGCGCCTTCACCCCACCCGAGCAATTGATGTAGGCGATGACGTAGTAGTTCTTTTCAGCGTTCTCCTTCAAGTAGGCCTCAAGTTGGTCGGCGGGGCACGACTGCTCCAACGAGCAGCCAGCATCTTTGTCGGGCAGCACCACGGTTTTCGACGGGTTGACGATCTTCGCGGTCTCGGCCATGAAATGAACGCCGCAGAAGACGATCACCTCGGCGTCCGTGGCTTTCGCCTGATAGGCCAACCCGAGGGAATCGCCTACATAATCGGCGACATCCTGGATGTCCCCTGTTTGGTAATTGTGAGCCAGGATAATTGCGTTCCTAGCGCGTTTCAGTTCGAGGATTTCCCCTTTAAGATCCAAGGCGGTTTGCATGGCGGAATCTCCCAACCGATGGGGGGAAATGCAAGAGCCAATCGTCCCTCAACCCGCGATCTCAGGACTTACGACTTCCATAAGCCCGCTGTGCTTGGCTCCGGCCTTGACCACCAGTCCCCCGGCACGGGCAAGCCCCTGCAGGTGCGCCTTCTTCTCAAGCACAATCGTTCCGGTACACGTCAGCTGCGCTTTCACGTTGCCGTCGATGTAGGCCTTCTCAGCACGGACATCACCTTGAAATTCGACCTCTGCCCCGCGCTCCACCCTGAGTTCGGCACAACTTACGTTACCAACAATCTTGCCATGGCTCCTGATCCGAAGAACACCGGAACAATCGACCGGCGCAGCGAGTTTCCCCAGAACCGTAAGATCATGGCACTGAACCTGGACTCCGATGATCGACCCTTCCTTGAGTATCTTGACGTCCCCACGGGTCTGGATGCGCCGCCTCCAGGCATGATCGATTTCGTAATCTGTGAGGCTGATGTATCCGCCGCACTTCGGGCACTGGCTGGATTGGGCGGCGGGAACGACATTGAACTTGTTGCTGCAATGGTAGCATTCGATCGAGCGCGGTGGACGTTCGCGATGGAATATTTTCCTGAGAAAACCGGTGCTTGCACGTTTCTCGCTCTTCACCGCCACCTTGGGTCCACCGCCCGTCGTAGGGTACTGGAGAGGAGGTTTCCCCGGGCTCGCAAGCCGGGTCGCGTGTTTTGGCCGGATCACAGGTTTGCCATCCCGCACATCCATATGCTGGCCGCAAGACCGGCAAAGGGTGGATATCACCATGGAAGGTTCCATCTGGCGATGTTCACAAGCCGGACAGACGAGTTCGATGTGCCTCGCGTTCAATTCAACCCCTGTGCCCCCGATATGGTTTCCGCGGAAAAATGAAATTTTCCCTCGGCAAAAATCACTTGCCTGCCATCGCCGCCGGCTGGGACGTGGACGGCGAATTCTGGCTTGGCTTCGATACCGGCCCGGAAGAAGGCGCTTGGCTTGGTGTTCCCACCGTAGATTTGCCGACGAAAATTGCGCCCGCCTCGATGGTTAGCACTGCTGCCTTGATATCGCCGATAACCTCCGCGCCGGCCTTGAGTTCAACCCGGTTCGTCACGGTCATGTTGCCATGAACTTTTCCGTAGATCACTACGGTTCCCGTCTTGATCTCCGCCTTGAGTCGCGCGTTTTCGCCTACCGTGAGGTTACCGGTCGACTGGATGTCACCCTCGATCTTGCCATCGACGATGAGGTCGTGCTGAAACTTGACGATCCCCTTGATCTCGACATCCGAGGAAAGGACATTGCGGGTGTTTCCCGCGGAAGACTTCCCGGCGGGTACCGACGAGCCGTAACCCGAAGCGGAATCCCTGCTGGGCGAAGGCGCAGTGGCCTGAGGCGCACGCTCTTCGGGGGTGGTTAGCGATGGCTTTTTTTGTTCGCTTGCTTCTTGGCCAATGACTTTCTTGAACACGCCGAAAAGTAATGGCTGAAAAACCGCCCTGTCAATGCGTTTCCCCCCGATTATTCGGGGATTTTCTGCGTCGGCAGGAGTGGGTTGGAGCCTGGATTCACGCCCCCACCTTTGATTGCCTCGATAAGATCATTGGAATTCGGATCGGTGATGGAAATTCCGTCATCCTCACCGGTCAGGTTTGCATCGGGCACAACAATCGGTGCCGCCACCTCAACAGGAGCCTCCGCCTTCAGTAGCAGGCTGCGCTGCATCGCTTCCTGGGCAAACGGGCTTTCCGGAAACTCACGCTCCACCGTTTCGTATGCCTTGGCTGCGGCGTCCTTGTCTCCCTTGGAAAGCTCGATGTCTCCCAGAGAAATCCATGCATACGAAGCAAGGTGGCGAGAATTGGGGCTGTCCGCGATCTCATGGAACATCTCCGCAGCCTCTTCGGTCTTGCCCTGGGACAACAGCTTGGCGGCCAGACTTGCTAACGCGCTGGGTCTAGCGGGATGACTTGCATCACCTCCAACAAAAGCTTCAAGGGTCGCGATCGCATCGTCCTGCTGGCCGTCTTCCCACTGCTTCTCGGCCAATAGAACCTTGGCGCTATCCGCGGCGACGGTTCCCTCATGGTTTTTCACCACCTCTTGGAGCTCGGAAATATCCTCCGCCTTCGAAAGCAAGACGCCTGCCGTCTCCTGCGCGCTTTTCTCGATCCCATCGATAATGACATAAGCGACGGCCGCAAGCGCCAGTATCACGGCGAGCACGATCAGTTTCATCTGGTGCTTATCGAGAAACATCTCCAGCGCCGGAGGTTCTTGTGAAATTTCGCCCAAGGGGCCACCGGGTACTGCTGGGAGTGTGTTTTCTTCGGACATAAGATCTTTCCGCCGACGGCGGATGCACATGCAAGCCATCCCCGCCCATGAAATCAACCGCATAATCACCCCATCTCAGGTTTCCGGAGTCTGACCTCTGGACATTGCCCCACTCTTCCATCATCAATTTACCAACGCATGTCCGACTCCTTCGTCCACCTTCACCTACACACCGCCTACTCCCTGCTCGATGGCATGATCCGCACCAAGGAGCTTGCCGCCCGTGCCGCCGAGCTCGGCATGCCCGCCGTCGCCATGACCGATCACGGCAATCTCTTCGGAGCCATCGACTTCTACCAAGCCTGCCTGAAAGCAGGGGTGAAACCAATACTCGGCTGCGAAATCTACCTTGCCCCGTTCGCCGCTTCAGAAAAAAAGAAAGTTCTCAACCGCAAGAACGCAACCCACCTCACCCTCCTAGCAGAGACCAACGAGGGCTGGCAAAATCTCTCAAAGCTCACCTCCATCGGCCACCTCGATGGCATGTATAATGGCAAACCGCGCGTCGACAGGGAGAACCTCCGCGCCCATTCCAAAGGCATCATCTGCCTCTCCGGCTGCATCTCCGGCCCGGTCAATGAATGGCTGCTGAAAGATGATCCGGAAAATGCCCTCGCAGCCCTGACTGAACTCCGCGACATCTTCGGACAGGAAAATACCTTCGTCGAACTCCACAACCACGGCCTCGAGAAACAGCTCAACCTCCTCCCTCAGCTCATCGATCTCGCAAAGCAGCTCGACCTCCCGGTGGTCGCCGCCAACGATGTCCATTTCCTCAACCGCGACGACCACGAAGCCCACGACGTCATGATCTGCATCGGCACTGGATCCATGGTCATCGATGAAACCCGCATGCGCTACACCCCGGAAGTTCATTTCAAGACCGCCGAGGAAATGCGCGAAATTTTCAAGGACATACCCGAAGCCTGCGACAACACGCTCCGCATCGCCGAGCGCTGCAACGTCGAGATCAAGCTCGACGCCACCTCATCCGAAAAATACCCGCAGTTCCCCACTCCGGATGGCTCCCCGCGTGAGGAATACCTCATGAAAATCTGCCAGGAAGGAGTCCTCAACCACTACGGAGCGGAAAAAGCCAACTCCGCCGAAGTCCAGGAACGCCTGAAATACGAAGTCGATACCATCAACTCCCTCGGCTTCGCATCCTACTTCCTCATCACCGCAGATTTCATCCAGTGGGCTCGCGACAACGACATCCCCGTCGGCCCCGGCCGTGGCTCCGCCGCCGGGTCGCTCGCCTCCTACGCGATGGGCATCACCAATATCTGCCCGCTCCAGTTCGGACTCCTCTTCGAACGTTTCCTCAACCCCGAGCGTGTCTCCCCTCCCGATGTCGACATCGATTTCTGCCAGTCCCGCCGCGTCGAGGTCATCCAATACGTCCGCGAAAAATACGGCGAGAAATCCGTTTCCCACATCATCACCTACGGCACCATGGGCGCGAAATCCGTCATCCGCGATGTCGCCCGTGTGATGGGAGTCTCCTACGGCGAGGCGGATAAGATTTCCAAAATGATCGAAGCCAAGCCCGGCGTAAAACTCCAGGGCGAGTGGGATACCAAGGAGGAACTCCGCGAATTCATCGAATCCTCCTCCACCTACAAGGAACTCTGGACCTACGTACTCCGCCTCGAAGGAATCAATCGCAACGTCGGCGTCCACGCCGCCGGAGTCGTCATCGGCGACCGCCCACTCGACGAACACGTCCCCCTCACCCGCGGCAACGAAGGTGAAGTCGTAACCCAGTACGACATGGGGGCCATCACCGAAGTGGGTCTCCTGAAAATGGATTTCCTCGGACTGAAAAACCTCACCGTCATCCACGACGCCGTCGGCCACATCCGCAAGCACCTGCCGGACTTCGATATCGAAAAAGCCCCCCTCGATAACCAACCCGCCTTCGATATGCTCAACCGTGGTGAAACCATGGGGGTCTTCCAGCTGGAGTCTGGCGGCATGGTCGAGACCTGCAAGAAGTACGAGATACGTAGTATCGATGACATCATCGACCTGATCGCCGTCTATCGCCCCGGCGCCATGCAGTTCATCGACCAGATGCTGGATGTAAAAAAAGGCAAGAAAGCCATGTACGAGCACCCCCTGCTCGAGCAGATTTGCGGCAACACCTACGGCGTCATGATCTACCAGGAGCAGGTGCAAAACGCTGCCAAAGTCCTCGCCGGATACACCCTCGGCGGCGCCGACCTCCTGCGCCGCGCCATGGGCAAAAAGGACGTCAAGAAGATGGAGCTCGAGCGGAAGAAATTCATCGCCGGTGCCAAGCAGCACAACGACATCGGGGAAAAACTCGCCAACACGATTTTCGACAAGATCAACGCCTTCGCCGGTTACGGATTTAACAAATCCCACTCCGCCTGCTACGGCCACATCTCCTACTGGACCGCCTACATGAAGGCGAACCACCCCGTCGAGTTCATGGCTGCCCTGCTTTCCAACGAAGTCAACAACACCGACAAGATCACAGTCTTCGTCGCCGAGTGCCACCGCATGGGTATCGAAATCCTCCCGCCCAACCTCAACAAATCCCTCCTACGTTTCACCCCCGAGGAAACCAAGGGCGGAGCCAAAGCCATCCGCTATGGCCTGGCCGCAATCAAAAACGTCGGCGAAGCCGCCATGGCCACCGCCATCAAGGAGCGCACCGAAAACGGCAACTACCTCTCCCTCGAGGATTTCTCCTCACGCCTCGATTCCAAAGTCATCAACAAACGTATCCTCGAAAACCTCGTCAAAGCCGGAGCCCTCGACTGGACCGGCGAGAACCGCGCCACCATGTTCTCCCGCCTCGAGCAGGTCGTCGCCTCCGCCTCCGCCGCACAGAAAGACAAAGCCTCCGGCCAGTCATCCATGTTCGATGCCGCGGATTTCTCACCCCCACCCGTCGTCAAAGGCACCCCCTCAGCAAACACCGTCGAGGAATGGTCGAAAGACGACCGCCTCAGCCATGAGAAGGAACTCCTCGGCTTCTATGTCACCGGCCACCCGCTCGACAAATACCGCTCCGTCCTGAACTCCGACAAATACAACCGCATCGGCCTCATCGACGAGATCCCCCTCGACAACCCCCGCGAGCGCTACCCCATCGCCGGCATGGTCCGATCATTGGAAAGCCGCATGACCAAAGCCGGAAAACCCTTCGGCATACTCACCGTCGAAGACTTCACCGGCTCCTGCGAAATCATGCTCTGGTCGGAATCATTCATCCCCGCCCGCGATTCCGGCATACTCCAACCCGGCAACATCATCCGCCTCAAGGTCGGCATCCAGATCGACGACCGCAGTGGCGGTCGCCGCCTCACCGGAGGCAGCCTCAGCGAACTCAAAACCCGCAAGGCTTCCGTCAACGGCAAAGGCCCAGTGGAACTCCTCCTCTGGACCCACCGCCACTCCTCCAAAGACCTTGAGGAAATTCGCTACCACATCACCGGCCACCCCGGCACCACCCCCATCATCCTCCACTTCCAGAACTCCGCCGGAAAACGCCTCTCCATCGAGCCCTCGGAAATCTATCACATAAAACGCTCCGACGAACTCCTCCAGTCCCTCGACCGCTTCATCGAAGGGTGAATTGAAGGGGGAAAGTGCTCCCAACGTTTTCCTCGCGAGATATCCACCGCACTCCTCCCCTAGTGGCAGTTTAAAGCGCTGCGTTCACCTTGAAATATCGGATTTCTTACTATACAGTTCAAAGAGATGCCAATTCAATCACAACGGATTGCAGTGAACCCGATAGGTGATTCGATGAATTTTTCCGCATCAATCAAAGACTCGGGCACAACCACCGAATTCCCCTCCATTTACAATATGAACAAAAGAAACGGCCGGTAGCTGCACCTAATTCTCCCCTTGATGCATTGCTGGCTGTTCGCGGCGGTCAACGCCCATGCCTCAACATCGAACGCACCGACGAGCTACACGGGCGCGCCAACAGAGAGTCAGAATTACTCCGCCTGCCATGGCAGGCGAATGATACCGAAGAGACTCTGCTGCCCTGGATGCTACGGACGATTTCCATGATGCCGAATGCCCTCGGCGAACCACGGGTCGCGAAATGGAAGAGCCAAGCGCTCGAAGTGTTCGACCGCAGCAGCTCCCAGCAATCGCGCATCGAGGCGATCAACCTGCTGGCCTCCTGCGGCACTCTCCCGTCCTACGAGATCATCCGGGACATCCTCAGGCGATGCAGAAGACCCCATCGCCATCCTGCTCGGCCGCGTGAACGGCGCCCCCACCCTCCCCGCGCCCACCGGCGAGCAGCAGGAAAAGGTGCGACTGGAAATCGGACAGGTGTTCGCCTCCGCCGGGGAAAAGGAAGTCCGCCAGCGTCTGCTCAGCCTGATCCCCGCAGCGCCTCCGGATTCTTCCATCAGCCCATGGCTTCTCCTCGGCGCCGCCATCCCAGTTCCCGTCGCCATGGGGCTCATCGTCCTACTCCGCAGGCGGAAGAAATCCCGTAGCGGGCGGATGTTCCTTTCCTACCGCCGCAGCGATGCCGCAGTGGCGGCGGACAACATCTACCGCTTCCTCTCCCGCCGCTTCGGGGAGGATCAGATTTTCAAGGACGTGAACTCCATCCCGCTCGGCGTCGATTTCCGCGACCAACTCTCCATGGAGATCCAGACCTGTGGCGTATTCGTTGCCATCATCGGGGAAAACTGGCTCAACGCGCAGGGAGAGGATGGCAAGCGCAGGCTCGACGATCCCGCCGATTTCGTGAGGATAGAGACCGAGTTGGCACTTGAGCGCGGCATCCCCATCGTCCCCGTCCTCATCGGGCGCGTCCGCATGCCGGAAGAAAGCAAACTCCCCGCCTCCATGTCGCGGATTACATTCCAGCAATCCTTCGAGCTCCGCCCCGGCCCTGAGTTCGACCGCGACCTCAAAAAGCTCGCCAAGGGTATCGGCCAGATCCGATCCAGCAGTAAAGCAGCCGCCTCCGGCGATAATCCCGCTTCTCCGAAATCAGGGGATCAGCCGACCAGCCCGTGATCTCCACCCACCTCCATTTCCAGAACTCATCCGGGAAACGTCTCTCCATCGAGCTATCGGAGAGCAGGTCGCTCGGTAACAAGACGACCGCAAAGCCAATCTCAGCAAGCCGCTTTTGATTTGAGCTCGTCCGCAGCCTCCGCTTCCAACTCCGCTTCGAAATCTGCTTCGATCTTGGCCTGGGCATCCACCTCAGCCTGTTTGACGGCCTCTTCGGCGGCAGCGTCTTCCGCGGCCCGATCGGCTTCGAGCTTCTCTGCTTTCGCCTCGTCACGGGCTATGCGCTTATCCATCTTCTTCTGCTCCCGCTCCCGGCGTTTGTGATCTTTGCTTGGTGTGAAGGCCATTGGAATATCTTCTTTAAGTTTATCTGACAGGGATATCCTGCCCATTTCGGCGGCGACAATTGCAGCTGCGCTCCCAATACCCGCCAAACACCTCCCGAAGCAACAAAAATTCGGGACGTGACCGCATGGGTCTATTCTCACAAAAGAAGAAACAGCCCCTCGCCGCCGTAACCCTTCGCAAGCGGCAGGCGGCCGAGGTATTCGAACTCCAACTCCGGCGCATTGCCTTCCGCGGCAAGACAGGCGAAGGGCTAGCTCACGAAAATCTGACCCTCGTCGGTGATCAGCTCAATCCGGGCAGCGCGGCTGGTGTGCTGTCCGGAGAAGCTGGCCTTTTCCAGGACTGGATCGCAAAACGAGCCGCCGCCCTCACATCGTCGAAAACGATGTAGAAGCAATCACCCCACATATTCCTGAACTGTATTCCGCTTTCTGCGGCGCAAAGTTCGGCCGCCTTTGTGATGAAAAAATTAATGAAAAGCGGGATCTGGCTTTCCGGAAATTGCTGTAGCCCTTGAGGTCGTCAAAGAGGATAGCTTTGACCTCAGCGTTGAGTCCCCCAGTGGTACTTGGGATGGGATCTCCCCAGTGCGCCGGGGAGCTAACTTCGATCGGAGCGAACTCGTTGAAAATGGATCGATTAACAAAGCTTCCAGCAACGTCGGCTGCCGTCGCGGATGGAACTTCATGAAACGGCAGGCAACTGGAGTCTCTCACTTGAAGCGGAGCTCGCGGACGCCGTTTTCCCGATCACTGTCGATCCCGTCGTGGGGACGCAGCAGGAGGAAGCTCTCGCCAGTGAGGGGTTGCCGGGCGATGAGTTCGGCTTTGCCTCCGACGGGATCGGCGAGGTAATGGCGATCAGTTCTCCAGGCAAGGACAGCGGAAAGGTTTAGCTTTTCCATGAGAATCAGGGAGGAGCTGGCGCGTGGGATGAAAAGACAAGCGTGGTGATCCCAGCTGCTGAAACCCCTGTCACCGGCGACCGGTTCGGCCAATCGATCGCTGTGTTTGAGGACGAATCCGCTGGGAAATCCTACCTCGCCGTGGGTGCTCCCCAGCACGATGGCACAGGCAGCGTGTTCATTTACGAACGCAATCAAGGAGTCCCCGACAACTGGGGTTTCGTCCAGATCCTGCAAGATGTCGATCTGAGCGGGGGCGATGGGTTTGGCACCGCTGTCGATGGCCTTGGGAACACGCTTGCCATCGGAAGCCATTTTCTCAAGACCTTAAAAATCCCCATCCGTCAGATTAAGGTTTTCAGGGCACTAGACCGGGTGCGCAGCCCCCATTTAGGCGGAGAATGAAGCAAAGGACTATTCGGGCGGTTGACACACGGCTTTTGGCGTGGATGCTCCTTTTTTCCATGAAAGCCCGGACCCTGACACCCCTAATGACCGCCGCCTTGCTTGCGTCGGTGCCTACCATATTACGTTCCGAGGAGACTTCGGACGTGAAAGCTCCTGCAGCCGAGCCAAAAGAAGAGGCTGCACAACCACAAAATAAGATGCCTGAAGTACCCTCTGATGTAGCCGCCGCCCCCGCCGATGCCGAAAAGACCGCGAGCGGTCTGGCCTCAAAAGTTCTCAATGCCGGAACAGGTGATAAGAAACCTGCCGCCGCCGATACCGTGACCGTCCATTACACGGGTTGGACCACGGACGGAAAGCAGTTCGATAGCTCTGTGGAGCGTGGCGAACCTACCAGTTTCCCGCTGAATGGCGTGATCAAGGGCTGGACGGAAGGTCTGCAACTCATGGTCGAAGGAGAGAAGCGCCGCTTCTGGATTCCAGGGGAATTGGCGTATGGACCAAAGGTCGAGGGCAGCCCTCGTCCGGGTGGAATGCTTTGTTTCGATGTGGAGTTGCTTGGTATCAAGGCCGCACCGGAAGCAGCCAAGCCGCCGGAAGGCACGGAAAAGACCGCCTCTGGGGTGGCCTACAAGCTGGTCAAAAAAGGTGAGGGAGCGAAGCCCGCTGCCGGCAACATCGTGACCTTCCACTTCACGGGTAAGACCATGGAAGGGCAGACTGTTCAGGACAGTCGCTCCCAGCCGGCACCACCTAGCGTGCCGCTTGATCAGCTTCCGCCAGAAATGGCCGAACTCCTTGGCGAGATGACTGCCGGTGAGCAGCGCACTTGCTGGCTTCCCGAGGCCAAGATTCCCGGTGGATTCATCGTCGCCGACATCGAATTGATTTCCTTCAAGGAAGCTCCTCCAATTGCGGAAGTGCCGGCGGACACCGAGAAGTCCGCTTCTGGAATCGCCTACAAGCAGGTCAAGAAGGGTGAAGGTGATAAGCCCGGTGCCACTGACGTTGTGACCTTCCACTTCACGGCCAAAAGCATGCAAGGTGAAGTGCTGCAGGACAGCCGCACTCAACCTGAGCCGCCAAGTATGCCGCTCGATAAGCTTTCTCCGGAGCTAGCCGGAATCATTTCTGAAATGAACGCTGGTGAACAACGCACTTGCTGGCTTCCAGAGGCCAAGATTCCTGGTGGATTCATCGCTGCGGATATCGAACTGATTTCCTTCAAGCCACCGGCTCCGGCTCCTGCCGTGCCGGAAGATGTGGCTGCCGCCCCAGCGGATGCAGAGAAGACCGAAAGCGGTCTTGCTTCCAAGGTTCTCAAGGCTGGCGAAGGCAAAGTGAAGCCCAAGGCTTCCGATACGGTCAAAGTTCATTACACCGGTTGGGAAACCGATGGTAAGATGTTCGATAGCTCGGTGACTCGTGGTGAGCCCGCTCAGTTCCCACTGGGCGGTGTAATTCCGGGTTGGACTGAAGGTCTTCAACTGATGGTCGCGGGCGAGAAACGCCGCTTCTGGATCCCCGAAGGCCTCGCCTACGGACCCAAGCAAGAAGGCGGTGCCCGTCCCGGCGGCATGCTTTGCTTCGATGTGGAGTTGCTGGAGATCCTTGCTCCCGAAGCCAAATAAGGGCGAAAAGGAGTAGCGGCGCCACCGCCCCTTGGATCTGGGATGGCGTCTCCGCCGCCTGTGGGAATGTGAATTTGAAAAGCGGGCGGCGACGCCCGCTTGACTCAAGGCGCGGTGACGCACCTACTCCAAATATGCCCTCCCCCGTCGCTGCCCCACCCATCATCATCCTCGTCGAAACCCAACTCGGCAAAAACATCGGCATGTGCGCCCGCGCCATGCTCAATTGTGGGCTCGATCAGCTGCGACTGGTTCGACCGCGCGACGGCTGGCCCAATGAAAGTGCCCGCGCGACGGCAGCCGATGCAGACCACGTCCTCAATAACGCGAAACTCTACGACAACATCGACGACGCGATTGGCGATTGCGAGCGCGTCTTCGCCGCTACGGCTCGCCAGCGCAGCCTCAGAATACCCGGTCTCGACCTACGCGAAGCGGTCAGTGAAATCGTCGATGCCTCTCCCCCCCCGAAAACCGCCATTCTCTTTGGCCCCGAAGCCTCCGGTCTCGACAATGAAACTCTGTCGCGCGCCGACCGCCTCGTCCATTTCGCGACAAATCCTGACTTTCCTTCACTGAACCTCGCCCAGGCCGTGCTGCTATTCGGCTGGGAATGGCGCCAAAGCAGTTCTGTTGAATCTACTACCATCACCAACTCGGATCTCCCAGCAACTCGCGAAGAAACCCAAACCTTCCTCACTCGGCTCGAACAAGCCCTCGACGAATCTCAATTTTTCGTAGCCGAAGGACAACGGCCAGACACGATACGGAAGCTCCGCGCAGTCCTAACCCGCAGCAACTCCAGCGACGAAGACCTCCGCATGCTCCACGGCGTGCTGACCGCGCTGATAAAAAAATGATCCATCAGCCGGGAATTGCGACCAACCAATTCATTGGGGTGAGTCACGCCCTGGATTATTTCTCCTGGGCGCGGATCACATATGACAGGTCGCAACTCCCCTGTATCGATTGAGCGATCTACAGAAAGACGCGTTCACTCATTCATTGTCATCCCGTCCCTTGCCGAGTCCTTGGATGAATTTCCGCAATACCTGCTCGGGGCATTTGCTGAAATTGCGCTGCCCTTCCTTGCGGAAGAACGATCCGAGTTCGGCCTTGGTGACGACAAACTCCGCGCGCTCGAAGACATCCAAGACCTCGTCGTCGCGCAGAGCCAGGGCGATCCGAAGCTTTTTCAAAACTTCGTTGGTGGGAAGAAATTCCAGCGGTTCCGGAGTGGAGCCATCGGGGCGAGGCCCGCGTTTTTCAATGATGAGGCCATCCAGAAACCGGCACAGTCCGGCGTCTGAAAGCTCTAGGAAACCATTATCGTCCTCACGCAAGAGCCAGCGCCTCACTTGAGCCGGGTTCGACTCCCCTCCGGTGTGAGCGATGGCCTTCGCCACTTGCCCATCTGTGAGGTTCAAGGCGTAGCGGAGGCGGCGTAGGATGTCGTTACTGTTCATGAATCGGGTGGCTCTTGGAGTAGATTGCGATGATTGCACACCGCAGAGGAGAAAACACCCCCGATTCCGGATCTTATCTAATGAGACCACTTCAAAACACTACAAGACCGCGCCCGTGGACGGATTCGATATCCTATCACTGCGGCAGTTCGCGGATTATTTTAGAGATCGCAGGCTCACCTGCGAGGGTAGATTGTGTTCCGAATCGTGACGAGAGTTTCATCGGGCAGCGACGACTGGAAACCACCATTGGGAAAACTCCTTTTTGCTATGGCACGGATTGTCTCTCCCAGTGCAAGGGCGACTCGAAGCTCTCCAAGTTGATAAAAATCCGTGATGATAGTTTCCGCGTCGCGGAGTTGGTGTAATAGCGCAGCGCGCCGAATTTCCAGTTGCTGTGCCGCGTCGTTTCGGATTTTAAGAGCCTTTTTACGAGACTTTTGCGCTTCATCCTTGCGAATGGTTCCGAACCCATTCGGCTTCATCCTTTCGATAGCGTGGCGATCATGTGCGGATGCTTCTGACCGAGCCGTGGCGTTGGTGAAGATTTGGCGGGAAAGCAGGAACTCAGCACGAAACACATTTCGAATGGTGTTGTGGAGTCGTTGAGTCCGGACTTTCAGTGCTCCATTCTGAGTGGCAGCGAGCGATGAGAGGTTCTTGATTACATTGCCGGCTCCTTCCAAATCACGACTGATCAGTGGCCACAGCGTATCACTCAATTTGGTTGGCCCCGTGGGCTGATCCTTGTTTGCTTCTTGTGGGCTGATTAGTGTTCCATTTTTCCAGACCCATCCGTCAGATTTGCGGGCTTCGTTTCGGATCACTTCCTCGATTTCATCCCTCCGCAATGCTACGGCTTCGCGCTTCCGCCGCTCGAGCATGGAGGCGAGCTCTTGCGGTGTGACCCAAGTGCCTTCAAATCGCACTTCACCCGAATCGAAACGTTCGAGATGTGCCGAGATTGCCCCCCCGCACTGAGCGAGCAATGCCGAACTGAGCGAATAGCGGGCGGAGAACGCCTCGATTGAAGATACCCAAGTCCGCAGTAAAGCCGCTTCCGCTTCCGTCTGAACCGATTGGGGTATTGAGCTAGGGGTCTCGATGTAGTCCGCGAGCCTTGACCGCTGAATGTCGACATTTCCCCGTGAGGTAACGATACGGAGATAGGGTCCGTGGGAGTCGATGATGCGAAGATAGACTACGGGTCTTGCGGTGCTGTCCCGGTGAAAAGGTTGCTCTTTGAGAACCGCCACGCCACCGGCGTGCACTGTGCCGGGCAGGAACGACAAGAGCATGCTGAGCGCCAGAACGATGAACCGGTAGCGATGGATGAGTGTTTTCAAAGTAAGAACCAACCACATAGATAACAAACTACCCAAGCTGTGGATTACACTACTTAAGCTAATCTCTACTGTTTTGGGACGCAAGCTTCGTCGTCCAGCGCTCGGCATAGGTCTGAGAACTGCCTCACCACTTCCACCTCTCCCCTGCTGTCCGCCCTAGCTTCCAGCCTTGCTACCTAGACCCGGCGTAAACGGCCATTGTTTGTCAGTTCAAACGTATTGAGCACCCGATTCACTCTAAAAAGGGATCAACGAAAGACAACTGTTGAAATCCAATCACCGAGACCGCAAATTTGTGACCTGCCCACTTTTGAAACTACAAGAATACATCGATAGAAAGCGAAATCTCTTACCTGTCTGTCGCAAGCATTGCCATGCCTGCAACCGTCCTGAATCAGTGTGCCTCTGTGGGCTGATCCAACCGTTCGATACAGCTACCCGCTTCGTGATCCTCATGCACCCGAAGGAGGCTCGCAAACAAAAGAGCGGCACCGGCCGATTGTGTCACCTCGTGTTAAAAAACAGTCACCTTCATATCGGCGTCGATTTCACCAACGACAGCGAGGTGCGTGCGTTGATCAAAGATCCAGAATACACTTCTGTCCTCCTGTTCCCTGCATCGCAGGCGGTAAATCTTTCGCAGGAGGGCTACCGGTCGCTGACCAAAAGCCAGGGAAAACTACAGATCTTCGTAGTGGACGGCACCTGGCCACTGGCGGGGAAAATTCTGCGCCTGAGCGAAAACCTCCGTGCCCTCCCCGCCGTGAGTTTCACGCCGCGCCAGCCATCTAATTTTCAGTTCAAAAAACAACCCCGAGCTGAATACCTCTCCACACTCGAGTCAATTCACCTCTTACTCGAACTCGGTCAAGAGCAAGGAGTCGAAGACGCTGACCGTAACATCGAACAACTCCCCGAGATCTTTGAGCGCCTCGTGCAGATCCAATTGCAAGGCGCTGATTCTGACATAAATGGAATCCTTGCGGATTAACATTCCATCTTGCATTCGGCATCGTGAAATCATTTTAGTAACTAGCCATTCGCGTCAACTTAGTGCCGCAATCGCTTGGATTACGGTGGATATCCTTCTGAAGAGTGCTCTTCGTTTCTAACGAATTGACTTTTCGACCGTCATATCAACCGGAAGACTGACTACAGTGGTTCTACCATCCTCATTGGCCATGGTGGTAAGCGTGCCGAGCATTCGGGATTTCTTGTCTAGCATGGTCTTGAGTGAAAGGTAAATGACTCCGTTCAGTGAGATCCGGGCAGCCGATTTGAGTTCTTGATTTGCATCAATATTTTTACCGAGAGTTTCAATTTTGAATGTGAGCACGGCGCTAGGTTCGTCGTCGATGGTTTCGATGGACTTGAAGGTCATTGCGGCTTTGACCTCGGATTCTCCGAGATCCCGCTCGGTGAGGTGCCGAATGAAAGCCGGGTTGATGGGCCAGCTTTGCCCGATCCGAACCGGTTGACTAAGGAACCATCTGCGGTTTTCGTAGGCTTCCAATTCGGAGATTTGTTGGGTGAGTTCGGCGAGGGTTCGATATTGGAGCTTGGCTCCGGAGCCGAGCATCCGCCGTTCCATGGTGCGACTTCGCTTGATCGAAATACGTCCGCTTTTCTTCTTACTGCCGTCGTCGACCGTGATGGTGCCGTTTTGAGAATCCGATACCGATTGGTGCTGAATGACTTCGCCAGGTTGAGTTTCGTGCGGCTTGAGCAGGTGGAAATCCGAGGCTTGACCGAGCGCGGCGACGGTCAGACCCGCGGCGATGGAAAGAGTGGCGAAACAGAGTTTCATGGGCTGAGCTGTATCAGAGTATTGGTTTCGTACAAGGACGAGGGTGATGCACTCGGCGGCCTGCGATGCCACCGAGCACGATGGTTCTCAGTCTTTTGTGAAGTCGAGACCAGTGTTCTGGAAACCTTAATCTGACGAATGGCCGAAGGCGATTTTTTCCAAGAGCAAGGCGCAAGGAGGGAGTGCATCGAGATTCACGACTCGACGCGCAACGCAGCTATTGGGAAAAAGCGTCGAGCTTTCTGTCCCTCCGCGACCATCGGAAGCCTTTTTCTCAAGACCTTAAAAATCACGGGCTGGCGCCGATCAGATGCCTTTGGACTATTTCTTGCGATGCTTCTTGGTGCCCTTGTTGGCTGGGCGAGCGCCGGACTTGGTGGGTTTGTTGGCTGCCTTCTTGGATTCCATTTCACGGGTGCGTTTGCGCCAGTCCTGGCGTGGAGGCTTCTCACCGGGTTTGGGTCCCTGAGTCTTGGCGTAGTAGTCAAAGCCGCGTAATCGTTTCCGGTCAATACGCTCGCCGATGGAGATTTCGAGATGGTCGAGAAGGTTGAGATCCCCTCTCGGAACGAAGCTGATGGCCTCGCCCTGCGCTTCGGCCCGGCCGGTGCGACCGATCCGGTGCACGTAGTCCTCAGGGTTGACTGGAAAATCGTAGTTCACGACGTGGCTGACACCATCGATATCAATTCCTCTGGCAACGATGTCGGTGGCTACCAAGACCTTGGCTTTGCCGTCTTTAAAATCCTGTAGTGCTTTGAGCCGTTGTTCCTGGGAGCGACTGGAGTGAAGTTTGGTGACTTTGATCTGAGAGGCTTGAAGAAATTCGGTGAGACGGTTTGCGCCGTCCTTCATGCGGACGAAGACAAGCACTCGGCTGAAGTTTGGGTGCTTGAGAAGTTCGAGCAGCATGGCCCCTTTGAGATGAGGCGGCACTTCATAGACGCTCTGCTTCACGGTCTCAGCGGGGTTTGACTGATCTCCGATCTGAATGCGTTTGGGTTTGAATTGGAAGCTTCTTGCAAGGGACTCAATTTCCTTTGAAAGGGTCGCTGAAAACATGAGGGTTTGGCGTCGTCTGGGCAGTGATTCGACGATGGACTCAATGGCGGGAAGGAAGCCCATGTGAAGCATCCGATCCGCTTCATCGAGGACGAGCACTTCAAGCGCCTGGAAGTCAATTTTCTGGCGTTCAATGAGGGCGATCAAGCGGCCTGGGGTGGCTACGATGATGTGAGCGCCTTTGCGGAGAGTTTGTATCTGATCCTCTTCATCAACCCCGCCGTAGATCGCCGCGACACGTAAGGTAAGATGCTGCCCGTAGTTCTGGATGTTCTCTGTGATCTGAACGGCGAGTTCGCGTGTGGGGGCGAGGATGAGTGCCTTAGGGGTGCCTTGAGCTTTTGACTGGGAAAGGCGGTGAAGGATTGGCAAGACGAAGGCAGCGGTCTTGCCGGTGCCGGTTTTGGCGATCGCGATCAGGTCGTTTCCTTGCATCACCACAGGAATCGCGGCGTCCTGAACGGGAGTCGGTCGCGCGTATCCCGACTTCTGTAGGGCGCTCAGGATTCCTGTCTCAAGTCCAAAATTGCGAAACGGCATGCACTGACTCTATGCCGCGATGGATGAAGATGGAACGGAATTTACGATTAAGTCGCAGGCGCTCCTTGGATTAGGCCCACGGGTCATGTGAGGTGAGTGGGGACTGAACGAGTCAATCCTCGCAATGTAACATTTTCCGCGAATACCCTTCGAATTCCTTGGATTTCTGAGCAGTGGATGGATGATTCCGTTCACAATTGTGTGACGAGTTCATCACTCACATCGTCAGGGAGGCCATTGCAGAGTTCTGACATCACGCAGGGTTTCCGGAGCAGCAATCATGAAACGGGTGCCTGGTAGGCGCTGCATACCCCACTTGCTGAAATGGCGCATCAATGCCTCTTGATCCTCCTCCGGGGAATTCCAAGGTAGCTCGCGCACTTCCTCGTCGAAATCATCATAACCATGAGGCATGTGTTGGAGCGGTATGGAGTTCAACAGAACCAGTCCGACCCGCGGATCTGCCATGACGCGAACGAGTTCTCGCATCACCTCGCGTCCCAGACCCACGCCGCGGAACGGCGGACGCAGGCCGATGAAGTGGACGCAGAGAATTCCTGATGCGGGATCCAGAAAACGCGGAATCGGCTCGCGCATTTCATTGAGATCCAGATCGGTAATTTCCTCATACACACTGCAACTCCTGGAATCGGAATCCCAGAGTTCACAAAACGCGATGGAAGAGGCGGGATCTTCAGCGAAGAGATAGAGCGCCTCCACTATGCCGGCCGCGCTGCCTCCGCATTCGATACGTCCCTCGATCTCGAGCGCGCACTCGGCGAATCGCGGATTCGGCTCGTCTCCCTCGTCCAGCCGGTTGATCTTCCAGTGAATTTGTAGCTCCGACATGACTTGAGCTTAGCTCAGGCAACTGTGATCATTCAAGGCCAAGGCTGTTCGCGTGAACCGCTCCATAAATCTGACGCAGACTGAATCTCCAGCTTCGGTAAAAAACGTCAATCCGCTGGAGAAGTAGCCCCAGGCAGCAACCCTCATCGCGGCGTTGCATCGGCACTTAAGAAAATGGAGAAACCAGTTAACTGAATGAGTGTTCGTCGAATTACTGGCGAGGCCGGCCAGTTTTTCGATTCGTATTTTACTTGGAAGAGAACGATCGTCCCTGGAGTATCCATCGTAATCATGCTCCGAATCGTCCCACTACTCGCCGTCGTGACCGTGCTTTCGGCCGAGGAAGAAATCGACTTCAACCGCGACATCCGGCCAATCCTTTCGGATAAGTGCTTCCATTGTCACGGGCCGGATCCCGAGACCCGCGAGGAGGATTTGCGCCTCGACACTTTTGAGGGAGCTACCGAAGGCGGGGCGATCAAGCCAGGGAAACCCGAGAAATCGGAACTCATGGCACGCATTCTTGACACCGATCCTGACGAGGTGATGCCACCTCCCAAATCCCATAAAAAGATCAGCAAGGCAGAGGCTGAATTGCTTCGAGAGTGGATTGCTGAAGGTGCCGAGTATGAAGATCCATGGACTTATCAGCATCCAGTGAAGTCTCCTGCGCCAGCTATCAAGAATGCCCAGTGGCCCAGCAACTGGATTGATCATTTCATCCTCGCCCGTTTGGAAAACAAGGGACTCACCCCCTCCCCTGACGCAGATCCAGTCACTCTTCTCCGCCGCCTTCACTTCGATCTTGTGGGTCTGCCGCCAACTCAAGAGCGGGTCAAGAGTTTCACCGAGGCCGCTAGCAACAACCTTCAAACAGCAGTGGAGACGGAAGTCGATTTCCTGCTCGCATCGCCCCACTATGGAGAACGACTGGCGATCTATTGGCTCGATCTGGTGCGCTACGCGGACACGGTCGGTTACCACGGAGATCAACCCCACAATATTTCCCCTTACCGCGATTACGTCATCAATTCCTTGAACCGCAATATTGCGTTTGATCAGTTCACCCGCGAACAACTTGCCGGGGATCTCTTGCCCAATCCCAGCCAGAATCAGATCATCGCCACCGGCTATAACCGGCTCCTACAAACCACCCACGAGGGAGGGCTACAAGCGGCGGAATACCGCGCCATCTACCAAGCTGATCGGGTGCGTAATGCCTCGGCCGTCTGGATGGGAGCGACCGTTGGCTGCGCGCAGTGCCATGATCATAAATACGATCCCTACTCCGCGAAGGACAACTACCAATTGGCTGCCTTCTTCGCCGATATTGACGATGAAAGCCATTTCAAGACAGGAACGAATTCACTCCCCACCAAGCGTCCACCAGAGATTCTCATCCTCGACAAAGATGGGAAAGAAAGGCTCCAGACTTTGGACGAACAACTCACTGTGCTTGCCGGAGGAAAGGAAAAACAGATTACAGAACTGAGCAAACAAGAGAGCACTCTCGCCGCGCAATTAAAGAAAGAAAAGGATGCGAAGAAGAAGGAGGATTTGCAGACCCATCTAACTGCGACACGCACCAAATTAGGGGAACTTTTACCGGGAGATTCCCTCACCCAATGGAAGCAACTCACCGCAGATCGCAAGAAAGTCAAGACTGGCGGTCGCCTGACGATGATCACCAAGGCATTGGCAACTCCGCGTATGGTGCGCGTTCTACCTCGTGGCAACTGGCTTGATGAAACTGGTGAGATTGTGGAGCCAGCCGTTCCGCATTTCCTTCCTCAGATCGAGAAAGAAGGTAGAGCCAACCGAATGGACCTGGCCAACTGGCTGACCGATGTTGAAAAAGGAACTGGAGGACTCACCGCCCGTGTGATGGCCAACCGTTTCTTTTACCTCTATTTTGGAACCGGCATCTCCCGCTCTTTGAGCGACTTTGGCGGTCAGGGACAACCGCCTTCCAATCCGGAACTTCTGGATCGCCTCGCGGTTGAGTTCTATGAATCCGACTGGGACATCAAGCACATGGTCCGGCTACTCACGACATCGAGATCTTACCGACAATCCTCCCTTACTCCGCCAGAACTCAGGGAGCTCGATCCCTACAATCAGCTTGTCGCTCGCCAGTCTCGTTTCCGGCTTCCGGCAGAGATCATTCGGGACAATGCACTGGCCGTTTCCGGACTCCTGGAAACGGCAACAGGTGGAGCATCTGTAAAACCTGCCCAACCCGAAGGCTACTATCGCCATTTCAATTTCCCAACTCGGAAATACAAGCAGGATACTGACCAGCGAGTTTACCGTCGGAGTCTCTACATCCACTGGCAACGGCAATTCCTCCACCCCATGCTCAAAGCCTTCGACGCGCCTTCTCGCGAAGAATGTACCGCCGAGCGGCCTCGCTCGAACACTCCGGTGGCGGCCATGAATCTGCTCAACGATCCCAATTTTGTCGAAGCTGCCCGCGTTCTGGCTGAACGCATTCTGAGCGGAGCTGACAAGGATACTGGTGCCCGGCTGGATTATGCCTACAATCTAGTTCTCTCGCGAAATCCCACAGATGCCGAGAGCAAGACCATGGCTGACCTCCTAGATTACGCGAACAAGGATTTCAAACAGCACCCGGATGCGGCGAAAAAGCTCATCAGCATCGGCCAGACTGCCACCGACCCAAACCTAGATCCCATCGAATTGGCAACATGGACGAGCGTTTCCCGTGCGCTTCTCAACTTGAGCGAAACCACGACCCGCAACTAATTCCCCTCACCTCCTGACAATGTTTGATCAATCTGCCAACTACATTAACCGGCGCACATTTCTTGCGAAAGGTGGCTTCTCCCTGGGAGCAGCCGCGCTTGCATCGCAACTCGCCAAGGCCGGAATTACTGGGAAGAGCAACACCAGCTTGTACGGAGCCCCACACCATGCGGCCAAAGCAAAGCGCGTGATCTACCTCTGCATGGCGGGCGGCCCCTCGCACCTTGAGACCTTCGACTACAAACCTGAACTCGACAAAATTTCCGGGAAACCGTTTCCCGATTCCTTCACCAAGGGTCAGCCTATCGCCCAACTCCAGGGAAAGGCGCTCATGGCACAAGGACACCTTGGCGGCTTCAAGAAGTATGGTAAATCCGGACAGTGGATCTCCGACTATCTCCCCTATCACCAGAAAATGGCCGATGACATCTCAGTCATACGTTCCATGGTCACCGAGCAGATCAATCACGACCCGGCACATACATTCATGAACACGGGAACCGCCATCAGCGGCAGACCGTCGATGGGTTCATGGGTCAACTACGGGCTTGGCTCGGAATCGCAGGACCTTCCTGGTTTTGTCGTTCTTACATCGGTAGGTGGTCGTAATCCGCAACCCATCGCCTCCCGCCAATGGTCTTCCGGCTTCCTTCCGTCACGCTTCCAGGGAGTGGAGTTCAACTCCAGTGGCGATCCGGTGCATTATGTTTCAAACCCGGCAGGAGTCTCGCGCGGGCATCAGGACGAACTCATCCGCACCATTCAGAATCTTGATTCGAAACGAAATGACCTGGTCGATAATCCCGAGATTTCCGCTCGCATCAGTGCTTACGAAATGGCCTTCCGGATGCAGACATCGGTTCCCGAACTAACCGACCTCGCAGGAGAATCTCAGAAAACGCTGGATATGTACGGCGCCACTCCCGGAGACGGTTCATACGCTTCAAACTGCCTTCTCGCCCGTCGAATGATCGAAAAGGGAGTCCGCTTTGTGCAGCTCTACCATCGCGGTTGGGACCACCATGGCGGCCTCGACAAGTATATGAAGATTTGTGCCGGCCACACCGACCAGCCCACCTGGGCGCTACTTACCGATCTCAAACAACGGGGATTACTTGAAGACACGCTGGTCATCTGGGGCGGTGAATTCGGACGCACGCCGATGTTCCAAGGAAAGGGCGGGGCGGGGCGTGATCACCACATCAAAGGCTTTTCCATGTGGATGGCAGGTGGCGGCGTCAAAGCGGGCCTGAGCCACGGCGCGACCGATGAGCTCGGCTACAATGCAGTCGAAGACATCGTCCATGTTCGCGACTTCCACGCCACCATGCTCCATCTCTTAGGAATCGATCACCATCGCTTCTCGGAAAAATTCCAAGGCCTCGACATGCGCCTCACCGGAGTAGAACCTGCAAAGGTCATCAAGCAGCTTCTTGCCTGACCAATTCACTCCGGATTCACTCGAATCCCAAAAAAACAAAAAACATGAAACCACTGCAACTCATCATCCTGTCATGCATCGCCATCGCGGCGGTCTCGTGCAAGTCCGTCACCGGAGAAACCAACTCATACGCCATCGTCCAGGAAGGCGTGCCCGGCGGAGAAATCATCGAAACAAGTGTGATCCGCGCCACCGTCACCGGCATCGACTCAGAGAAACGTAAGATCACATTCGTCTCTCCCAGTGCCGAGAAGTTCAGCACTGTTGCCGGACCGGAAATCCTAAACTTCGATGAGATCCGGATTGGAGACCAACTCATCATCACCCTCACCGAGGAAGTCGTCATCCGCATGGCCAAGCCCGGCGAGAAGGTCGAGAACGAGGCTGACTCCACCATTGGAATCGCCCCGACCGGAGACAAGCCCAACATATCGATGAACGAAACCACCCAACTCGTCGCCACAGTCACCGCTATCGACATCAAGAAACACAAAGCCACCCTGCAGTTCCCTGACGGCAGCACCAAGAAGATCAAAGTCCGCAAGGACGTGGATCTCTCCCAGCGCAGCGTTGGAGAAAAGGTCGTGATCCGCAGCACCGAAAGGTTCGCCGTGAAGATCGTAAAGCCCTGAAATACGCTGAAGAAACCGGACACCGGTCAAGCCGACGTCCGCGGTGACAACGGTCAAAGGAAACACGGTGAGTTTTGCGCCGATGACCAGCACGTGGTCAGTCCGTTGATTGTGGATTTATCACCCTAGCCAATACGCCTTTCAGAGCGGATTTGTTACTGCGCCAGGACCCCATCCACACCTTCTAGGAGGTGTGCATTTCACAGATCCAGCGCCAGGTCTCGGGATCGCTCCAGTCTGTAACGGTCAGAGTCACTTCCAGCTCATCTCCAATTTCGGCGTAGCTTTGATCCAAGCGTAGAATTCTAAAACCCCAGTGTGGCGCTCGGCTTGGATCGAGAGGACTCGAACTCAGCACCAGATCGTCATCCACCTTGGCTTTCATGAAGACCACGAGACCATCGAGAAGGCCGGAGGTTGTCACTTTCCGTGTGAATTTCACCGACAAGGGCAAGCTCGTCTCGGTGATGGTGTGTAGATCCACTTCCACCATCGGAGTCGGTTCACCCAAAAAGTGCTTCACCACACCCAGATCACAGCTCACCAAGCGGTAGTATTCTGGATGCTGAGGACGACTTCGCTCCATGCTGGAAAAATTAAACCCGTGCACGTCGGTAAGTTCCCAAATGTAGGGTGTGCGCCGGTCGTCATGCAGCGTCATCGGTTCACAAAATAACTCGAACTGACTCGGTAAAATCAGTCCGCCCGGCTTGAGCAGGCGGTCGCGCAGGTCGCATACGTTGGGCACCATCGCCTCATCGAACAAAAAATCTCCAATCTGCTCGTGTAGAATCACGTCCACCGGCTCATCGAGGTGAAAATTCGTGCTGTGCACGTCCTCGAAGTCCACGTTCTCGATACCATTCTCCGCCGCCAGTTCCCTGGCGTGCTCGATGATTGAGGAGTGATCAACCGCATAGACTTGTGCCGCGCCTTGGCGCGAAGCAAACGCCGCCAGGATACCGGTGCCCGTGCCCAGATCGATCACGCGATCGCCCGGTTTAATGTGCCGGTTGATCGCGTTGTGATAAAACGCCATGCGCTGCTCATCGGCCAACATCCGCTCCTGCTCATGTAGATCAGAAAAATAGTGCACGTTGAGTTTACGGTATTTTTCAGCCGGCGTCTCGATCTTCGAGGGCGGGTAAAACCAACCGTTAAGTCGAGAAGAGCCAACCAGCCTCTTACCCAAGAAGGTGCAGGCACGCCGAACGCGTTGAGAAACGAAAACCGTAAATTGTTGAATTGAGGAGAGGAACATCAGTGTAGGGTCGGCTTATTCGCTCTCCCGATTCGCCACACTAGGGTGACCGTCACGAGTCAAAAGCTTAATATGAACCAAGTTTCAGCTTGCCTGCCGCAGATTTTCCACGTGCCGACAAAATAATTCGGCTGGTTTCTTCACGAAAATAAGCGAGTTTCTCCGCGACTCGTCGTCCGGTTGGCCGATCGAACGATGCCGACAGAATTCGGCGACTCCTTTCCTCCATGTTCTTCCGTCTCATCAGTGTCTGCTCGCTTGGGCTGTTTGCCTCTGCATCGGTGAGTTGTCTTTCGGTCCGGAATTATGACTCGCTGGGGCCGACTCAGGATTCGGTGAAGATGAAAGTGATGCCGGTCGACAGCTCCACTTCCCATTTCGTCTGCTGGAATGTTCACAAGGCCAGCGATGAGACTTTCACCAAGGACGTCGGGGAGCTTCTGGAAGCAGTTCCCAAGGACAACAACCTGATCCTCTGCCTGCAGGAAGTTCGATCCACGACCTTTGACATGATCAAGGGCCTGCATCGTGAAGAAGTAAGCGGGCACTATGCTCCGAGCTGGCGACTGCCCTTTACAAAATTGTCCACGGGGGTCCTGACAATCGCAAACCGACCGCTTCCTGATTCCGGAGTGATCCCAATCCGCGCGCCCCGCAGGGAGCTTCTCGTTGCTTCTCCGAAGGTCTCCTTGAAATCGGAAGTTCCACTCGCCGACGGGCGCATGCTTCAAATCATCAACTGTCATGGATTGAACTTCGTTCCCTTCTCGGTGCTGCCCGGTCAACTTGATCAAATCTTCGATACCCTTGAGGCTTCCAATTCACCGGCGATCGTGTGCGGGGACTTCAATGTCTGGAGCGAGAGACGGCTCAAGCTACTCAACCAACGGACGACGGATGCCGGACTCGCTGAGGTTCATCCTCGCGGCTTGCAACATTCGCCCTCCCCGAAGTGGCTGCGATGGATGATTCGCATCAACGGGTTTGATCCCAAAATTCGTCTCGACCGTATTTACACGCGTGGTCTTGAGGTGCTCGACTGCTACTCGCACACCGGGTCGGAAAGTTCAGACCACTTGCCATTGGTGATGAGCTACAAGGTTTTGCCCAAGCGCTGAGTGGCGGCTTCAGAACTCCGGTGAAACGCGATGAAGCTTCGATAGCTTCTCGCTTTGAACTGGTTTGGCTCAAGAGGTTCGATATCCGGAGTGTCGATACATCCAGCGAAAAGCATGCACGTGGCAATCGAATTTCTCTTTTCTCTTCTCAACGAAAAATCCCGCCCTCGAAATAAGGGCGAGATTTTTGTGACATTAGGAAATTGCTACGAAGCTTATGGCTTCGGATGGATGCGGGTAATCTTGGATGACTGGACACTGATGCCGCCCATCAGGCCGCGTTGGTCGAAGAACATGGCCACGGTTCCCTTGTTAAGGGTGGCGTTGGTAACACTGCCTGCAGCGCCTTTGTTGAACACGGTGAGGTTAGGAGCGGTTCCAAGTTCCCAACCACCGGAGCGGTCGATGTTTTTGAATGCTCCATCATCCATGAAGAAGAGGGCGTATCCGAACTTCTGGATACCGGCTTCAAGACCGTAAGATGTAGCAACGCTTTGGTAGTAACCGCTGATCTTTCCAGTGTCGCGGATCATGGCACCGTTACCGCCTTGACCGTTGATAACGAATCCACCTTTAAGAATTTCAGGGAAAACGAGCACGGCTTTTGCATTCTTGCCCAAGGCCGCAGCCTTTGGATCAGAAGCATAGAGTTTTGCGAGTGCTGCCCTGGAATCTGAGGCGATCTGGGACGCACTGGAATTGGCGGCATTGGTGCTAGCAACGGGGCCATTGACGCAACTTGGAACGAAAGCCATGGTAAAGGCGGATGCGGCTAGGAGAGCAATAGTTTTCATGATTCCTAATGATGATCCGCTGAGGGTGACGAGGCAAGGGGCTTCTTGTTATTATTTGATAATTTCTAGTAGTGATAGAAATCACTTAACCTCTCCGCTACCCCAATCTCCCCACTCCAAGAGAAAACTTCTAGCAGCCTGCCTCCCCAACAGCCATCGATCATGGACTCGTCATATCTTTCCCATATCATTGATTCGGATCACCCGCCGGTGCTGCTGCATGTCATGTCACCGGAAGTATTTGCAGGCCGACACATCGGCGCCCCCTCAAACTCAACCCCGGGGATAGTACCTACATGAATTACCACGGAGTCGTCTTCGCGTCCCACCCTACCCTCGCATCCGCCGCCGCGGAACTCGGTAGTTCGCGTGGTAACTACCGAGCAGGTGCGTGCCCGCGCCTTACGTCGAGGTGGCGTCTCCGCCGCCTGTGGAAGAGTTTTTTTTACTGCGCACGAGAGTCATGGGTATTCAGAGGATACCCGTTCGGAGCGATAAAATAGGGAAGATTTTCGACATCTGATCGCACCATCACACAGCGATCCATGCCGTCATCTACCTTCCATTTCTCCAGTTGGACTCCTTCCATGATTTCCAAAGGCACTGGCCAGAGCGGTTTTGGGACAATCTCCAGCAGCGCATTCTCCCCGAAATAATCCGCGCATTCTTCCGCATGCAGCCACTTTCCCCGCCGCCCTTTAGGGTTCAGGAATTTCGCCTCCACCGGCCTGCTGGCATTCACATGATTGAAAATACAACCCTGCACCAACTGCTGCGCTACGATCTCCTCATCCCGAAATTTTTCCGGCAGTAGGTCACGAAATTTGTCCACCAGTATCAACTGATGCGACCGCAATTTGTCCAGCTTGCGGAAATAATTGTCCCGAGCATCCGGTCCCGGCAGCAAAAACCCGCTTTCCGTTTCTACAGCCAGATAGAATTTCACCGCTAGCTCGAGGTGGATCAGCCGACCTGAAGTGAGATCCCTCACCAGAAAATCCAGTTCCCCAAGAGTATGTCCCGCCTCTCGGCGGATCTGAATCCCCCGCTCCAAGGGGTCATATCGCGGAGTTGATTCCAAAATCACGGCCAAAGCATCTTCATAGAGATACCCGAGTTTTTGTTCGAGATTCAGTGGAGTTGCTTCTTTCGGCGCTACCAATGAGTCGCTTGGGAAAGCGGCTCCCTCTGGAAGATCATCCAGAAGTAGCGGCCCTTCGATGAGACTCTGCAAAAGGGCTTTGGAGACGATGTCAGATGAATGGATCATTTCTTAAAGTGTTCGCTCGTATGAAACATCATTGCTCAACGAAACACGAATAGGCTCACGGCGAACACGTGGCAGACGCTCCCGGTTAGAACGAACAAATGCCAGATGGCATGATTGAACGGCAGCCGGTTCCACGCAAAAAAAACCACCCCGAGCGTGTAGGACAGTCCGCCAGCAGCCAGCCAACCGACACCCGCGGCGGGCAATTGCCTCCACAGTGGTGCGATCGCGAGCACGATGAGCCATCCCATCAGCAGGTAGAGAACGGTGGAGAACCAGTGATCCTTTTTCCCCTTCCACAAGGTCTTCATAAATATCCCTCCGATGGCCATAGCCCAGACCGCGCCGAAAATTGACCAACCCCACGGCCCACGGAGCGTGATCAGGGTGAAGGGGGTGTAGGATCCGGCGATAAGTAGATAGATGCAGATGTGGTCGAGCGTCTGGAAACGCGCCTTCCACCGGTGCGTGGTCGCGATGTGATAGAGCGTGGACGAGGAATACAACACGATGAGTGACGTCCCGAATACAGCCGCGGAAACAATCTTGAGTGGATCCCCTCCAGACAAGACCAACATCATCACCAACGCCACCACACTGAAAACCATGCCCGCCGCGTGGGTGACCATGCTGGCGACCTCTTCGCGATGGGTGTCGCACAAATGCGAGCGGTTCGAGGTTTCCGTTTCCATAGGAAGTGCGTTCTTCATCGCGCCGGACGACTTGTTTGTCCAGTAAACGGTTTTTTCCTACCCTCCAGCCATCGCCAAGACTTCTACCCGCAGGCCGGCCCGACTGGGACGGGCGTAGCGCAGCGAAAACCTCCCCAACTGCTGTTCAAGAGCTTCGTTTACCATTCCGTTCGAGTCAGGGCGGATGAGACAAGTTTACGGACGCGCTGCGATCGCCATTTCCGGATCAGCTCCCGTCCCAAGGCTTTCCCGGGGGCCACAGCCGTAGACGTCGGCGTAGACTCGGTAGAATTGGGCGTAGCTACCGAAGCCTGCGGCGAACATCGCTTCGATCAAGGTGCGCTGCTCGGGTTGGCGGTATTCTTCCCAGAAGCGTGCCAGGCGGACGGAATTGCGATAGCGGGTGACCGGAACCCCGATCTGCTTGCGAAACATCCGACTCAAATAGGACGAGCTGATCCCACATCGCAATGCGAGCCCATCGAGATTCTCGGGGGCGTCCAGTTGGCCCAGCAACCTCAGCGCTTGGGCTACGGATGGGTGGAGGGCGACTTCATGTTGTTTGGTGCGTTGTCCGCGTTGGTAGCGCCAGCTGAGGAGGAGCAGATGACGGAGTCCGGCGTTGAGCCAGTCTGGATCTGAATGCCGATAGTGGAAGTCCGAGGCGGCGCCGAAACCGGCCTCGCGGTTGAGAGTGTCGGGGTCGGGTCCATCGATCATCAGTTCATCCATACTCCGGCTCAGGAGGTCAAAGATGGCGGCATCGAGTTTGCAGTGGGTCACGGCAGCATCTTCCGAGGCGGCTTTCAGTCCTTCATAGGGAGCGCTGCGACAAGCCCGGCGAATGAGATCGGGTTTAAAAACAGCGATGTAGTAGCGGGCATCAGAGGAACGGTCCACCAACTGATGCTCCTGATGCGGGAACATCCAGAGGAGGGTTCGCGGTCCGAAGGTGTAGCGCTTGCCTCCAACGATGTAGGTGATCTCTCCGCGTGCCACGAGGTTGAGCTCGAGTTCAGCGTGATGGTGGGCTCGGATGACCGATGGATTCCGCATCGACTCGGCGAGATAGAGGAATCCGTCGTAGTCGGGATCAATATGGAGTTCTTCTTGCACGGGCTGGTGAAGCGGTATTGACAAATTATGATAACTATTGAGCTGAAAGCGAGAAGACAATCGCTCAAATTTCAGATAGAAATGGGAATTCATGGGGAGAATCAGGATGACAGAATCTGAGCAGTCGACGTCGTGGACGCGCCGGAACTGCGGCTCTTTGAGCGATGGAAGCCAGGTCGAGGCCTGGTCTCTGCATGGTGCGGGGGGCATGGAAATGGAGATCTTGTCCTATGGCGCGGCAATTTGTCGTTTGGCGGTGCCTGACGGAGACGGTGACTTGATGGATGTCGTGCTGGGGCATGAAACGTTGGACGGCTGGGAGCGGGCAAATGAATCGTATTTTGGGGTCATCGCCGGGCGGATCGCGGGCCGCGTCCCGGGAGGGCGCTTGGCCTTTGAGGGGCAAGAGCGTCAACTCGCCTGCAATGATCGGGGCAATCACCTTCATGGCGCAGACGGTGGCCTCGACAAATGTTTGTGGGAGGGAGAACCGCTGACGCGCGAAGACGGGACGGTAGGAGTGCGGATGCGCTACCGCAGTCCGGATGGGGAAGGCGGCTATCCCGGAACGGTTGAGATCTCCGCCACCTTCCTGCTCAGCCCCGAGAATGCCTTCGTTTTTGAAACCGAGGCAACGACCGATCAGGTGACGCCGATCAGCCTGGCGCAGCATTCCTATTTTAATCTCGCGGGAGCAGGCCAGGGATCTGCGGAAAGCCATGTCGTCCAGATCTTTGCGGAGCAGGTGATGAGCACCGATGAGAACATGACCCCCTTGGGAGTCGCTGAAGCAGTCGAGGGCACCGCGGCAGATCTTCGACAGCCTCGTTTGCTTACCGAGGTCATCCCGGGACTTTGGCAGGAACATGGCGATCTCTACCGCTTGTCTGGAGAGGTCGCGATGAAACCAGCAGCCCGGGTTTCCGATCCGCACAGCGGGCGGGTCATGGAAGTGAGCACGACCCACGACTTTCTGCAGTTCTACACCGCCGCTCATCTCGACGGATCGATCATCGGCAAAGGGGGCCAGGCTTATCCGAAACACGGCGGACTGTGTTTTGAATGTCAGGGTTATCCCGATCCGTCCGCAGGATTTGGTGATATTCTCGTCCGGCCAGGACAGCTACAGAGGCACAGAACCATTTACGCATTCAGCAACGAAGAAACACGATCATGAAGAAGGACTATCGCATCGGAGTGTTGGGGAGCGGATTCATCATCAGCGAATGCCATCTCGTCAGTTATCAGAAGCTGGGATACAACCCGGTGGCGATTGCTTCGCGGACCAAAACGAATGCAGAGAAGGCCGCCGAGCGATTTGGAATCGAGACAGTCTACGACGACTACGAAGCGTTGTTAGACGATGCCTCCATCGAGGTGCTCGACATCGCCGTGCCACCTCAGCAGCAACCGGGCTTGATCCGGGCGGCCTGCGAACGAGGCACGGCCAAAGCGATCCTTGCGCAGAAGCCCTTGGCGCTCGACTTGGCTGAAGGACGGGCGCTGGTCGAGGCTTGTGAGGCGGCCGGCATTCTACTCGCGGTGAACCAGAACATGCGCCACGACCCGTCGGTCAGGGCGGGCAAGGGCCTGTTGGAGTCGGGGCAGATCGGAGATCCTGTCTTCGCGACGATCGATATGCGGGGAATCCCTCATTGGCAGCCCTGGCAGGAAGAGATGGGCAGTGCGAGTTTGAAGATCATGTCCATCCATCACCTCGACTGCATGCGCTTTTGGTTTGGTGAGCCAGAACGGCTGTTCTGCAGTATGCGGCCTGATCCGCGGACAACCTTTCCACACGAGGACGGGATCTGCACCTATGTTCTGGAGTATGCCAATGGGCTGCGGGCGGTCATTATCGACGATGTCTGGACCGGTCCAGCACAGGAAGGCTGTCCGGGCGATGTCCGCATCGAGTGGCGCGTCGAGGGCATGAACGGAGTGGCGATCGGTGACATCGGTTGGTGCAAGGATCCCTACACCTCGCCATCGAGCATCCGTCATGCGAGCAAGGGAGATGACGACTTCAAGCGTCCCGCACTCGAGGGCTCCTGGTTTCCAGATGCCTTTGGCGGGACAATGGGGGATGTCTTCACGGCCTTGGAAACGGGCGAGCCGTGCGCCCTTTCCGCACGGGACAACTTAGGAACCCTGGCCCTCATCGAGGCCGCCCAGCTGAGTGTCCATGAACACCGCGCAGTGAGCCTTTCAGAAATCTAAATACAACAACCCAATAGCAACATCATGAAATTAGGAATTATCAATAGTGCCTTCGGGCAAGCCGGCGTGGATACCGCCACGGGACTGGAACACATCGCACGGATCGGTTTCGACAGTGTCGATATCTTCACGGAAGCAATGGGGATCACCGACAAGGAACGTCAGCTCGTGGCCGATGTTTGCAAACGGGAAGGGCTGCCCATCGTTTCTGTGGTGGTCGTCGCGGAAGGGCTCATCGACTTCAACGATCCGGTTCGTGAGTTCCACGTCGAACGCTGCAAGAAGTTCGTCGATCTCGCCGCAGACTGGGGAGCGAACAACGTCCTCCTCGTCCTCGGGGAATACATCTGGCAGCGGGAGGTGATCCCCCCGGAAGCTCAGTGGAACTGGGGTCTCGAAACCTGCCGGATGATCGGGGACTACGCCGACACGAAGGGAATCGATATCGCCCTCGAGCTGGAGCCGTTCCGTTTGAGCCTGCTCAACAATGTGAAGGAGATGAAGAGGTTCATCGAGGACTGCAATCATCCGCGTATACTCGGAAACATCGACATATCGCACCTCGCCTTGGCCGATGTGAGTCCCGCGGAGGTCATTGAGTTGAAAGGGAAAGCGATTCACGCCCACATCAGTGACTGCGACGGCAAGGTGCACGGAGACCTGCCTCCGGGCCGTGGTGTGGTGAAGTTCTCACCGTATTTGAATGCGATCAAGGAACTGGAAATCGACGGAGCGCTCTCGATTGAGTTGGAGTATCCTCCTGACCCCTCCCGCATCGTCGAGTGGGTGGAGGAAGCATATCGGGAGACTGACCGCCTCATGCAACTCTGCGACCTCCGGGGTTGACCCTCGGCATCATGGATCACGATCACCCAACAGCGACGCTCAAGCGCCCGCCGGAACGGCTCGGCTATGCGCTGAACCAGGAGAACACGGATCGAGCGATTGAACTCGGGCTCGCCGAAGCGGATTGGTATCAGTGTCCGGTTCCGAGGGAGACGATGCGTCGTCTGCTCGTGCGCAAGAACGGCCCCGCGATCCGGGATACCGTGATTTGGTTTGGCCTGATCTTCGGGACCGCGTTTCTGACCTGGTTGCTTTGGGGGACTTGGTGGGCGGTGATTCCCTACATGGTCTACGCCGCGCTGTATGCAGCCACCTCGGATTCCCGTTGGCACGAATCCAGCCATGGGACCGCATTCCGGACCGATTGGATGAACAATGCGCTCTATGAAGTTGCCTCATTCATGGTGATGCGGGAATCCACCGTCTGGCGCTGGAGCCACAACCGCCACCACAGTGACACCATCATCGTGGGTCGTGATCCCGAAATCGCAGTCCCCCGCCCGCCGGACATCAATGGCTTGGTCAAGGCGACCTTCGGCTTGCCGACCTATCCGAGATACTTTCGTCGACTGCTGATGCATTCCTTCGGAACGATGGCGGAAGACGAGCAGCAATTCATCCCAGAGAGCGAGTTTCCCAAAGTATTCCTGAGGGCGCGGTGCCACCTGCTCGTTTATCTGACCACCATCGCACTGGCGATCGGGACGGGCAGTATTTTGCCGATGATGTTCGTCGGTCTGCCGCATCTCTTCGGGACGTGGCTGATGCTGGTCTACGGGCTGACCCAACACACCGGGCTCGCCGAGAACGTCCTCGATCACCGCCTGAATTGTCGGACGGTCCTGATGAATCCGGTGAACCGCTTCCTTTATTGGAACATGAACTACCATGTCGAGCATCACATGTTCCCCTTGGTTCCGTATCATGCCTTGCCAGAACTTCATGAAGTGGTGAAAGGCGATTGCCCGGAACCCTACCCCAATCTGCTGACCACTTGGCGGGAGATCATCCCTACCGTTCTCGAGCAGGTGAATGATCCCGCGCATCACGTGAAGCGCAAATTGCCGGAGCCTCAGGCTCCACCGGAGAGCCACGCACGCGTTTCAGATGCCGCGCCGGACGAGGAGGGCTGGCTTGAGATTTGTGCGGCAACGGATTTGGAACGGGAGGATGTTATTCGCTTTGACCATGGGACTCGAACCTATGCTTTGACGCGTGATGATGAAGGCGGCTTGCATGCGACCGATGGTCTATGCACGCATGGCAACACGCACCTTGCGGATGGTCTTGTGAAAGGGAAGATCATCGAATGTCCGAAGCACAATGGACGATTTCACTTGAAGGATGGCTCACCAGCGCGGGCTCCGATCTGCCGAGGACTCGCGACCTATCCCATCGAGGAACGGGAGGGTCGAATCTGGCTAAATATGAAGAAGGCTGGTGGTGCGGGGGCGCGGGAGGAGCAGGCGATCGAACTCAAGGTGGTGGGCACTCGTGATGTTGCGACTTTTATCCGGGAACTGATCTTGGAGCCAGTTGACGAGGCCGTCGCCTTCCAGCCGGGAGACTACATCCAACTCGATATTCCGAGCTATGAGGAAATCCGTTTTCGAGACTTCGATGTCGCCTCGCCGTATGCGGAAGTTTGGGAGCGGCAACATGTGTTTGATCTGGTGGCCTCCAACCCCGGACCGCCACGCCGGAACAACTACTCACTCGCAAACAACTGCACCACCGAGCGCCAGTTGAGATTTAACGTGCGCATTGCCACCCCGCCGCCTGGCCAGGATTGCCCGCCGGGAGTGGGGTCCAGCTATGTCTACAGTCTCAAACCGGGTGACCGGGTGACGGCGGTTGGACCCTTTGGCGATTTTCACATCCGGACCACCCAACGGGAGATGGTCTACATCGGCGGAGGGGCGGGAATGGCTCCACTGCGGGCTCATCTGGCGCATTTGTTCGAGAATGAACAAACACCGCGAAAGGTGAGCTATTGGTATGGAGCACGGTCCCGGCAGGAGATCTTCTACGAAGACTATTTAGATGCGCTCGCTGCCGAGCATCACAATTTCTCCTTCCAAGTGGCCTTGTCAGATCCTCAACCAGAGGACCAGTGGAGCGGGGCGACCGGCTTCATCCACGAAGTGGTGCGCAAGGAATATCTGTGTGAACATCGGAACCCCAAGGCGATCGAGTTCTACCTCTGTGGCCCCCCGATGATGATCAAGGCCTGTACGAAAATGCTCGCCGACCTGGGTGTCGAGCGGCAGCAAATTTCCTACGACGAATTTTAATTATGTTATCCAATCTATTTCCAAAAACAGAGAGACAGGTGTCGAAGCTCGGCTTCGGGGCTTTTGGCCTCAAAGGTGTGTTCGGGAGCTTCGATGAGTCCGAAGCCATCGGAGCGATGCTCTATTGCTGGGACCAGGGGGTGAACTTCCTCGATACCGCCCGCCACTATGGCGAGTCCGAGACGATCGTCGGAAAGGCTCTCAAGAGTTGGTCGGGGGACGCGCCCTTCATCGCCACGAAAGCGGAATGCATCGGGCCAGTGAAACAATGGGGAGTGCCACAGGACGTGGAAGCCTGCTTTCCAAAAGGCCATATCACTCGAGAGGCGGAGATTTCGCTCCGGGAGCTGGGGGTCGACTGCATCGACCTGTTCCAGATGCACCTCTACTGGCCGAACTGGGGAGTGGAAGGTTATTGGCTGGATGAACTCAATGCGCTGCAGGAGCAGGGAAAGGTGGGAGCCATTGGGGTCTCCATGCCGGACCAGCGACACGATGCCGCCCTGCCTTTGGTGCTGAGCGGGCGCATCCAATCAGTGCAGGCGGTGTGAAGTGGTCCCGCAAAACGGAGCCAGAGTCTTATTGATGAAATGAGCTGGTCTTTGAGGGGGCAAATCCCCGAAAAGAGACCAGAAACATGAAACGAAAAAGAAGACACCTAACCGCAGAATTTAA